>SMTZ1_10006658_pt1 | contig 20802 bp, 14 predicted proteins | sample DeeMarSWOR136_30_FD_25667 | JGI IMG/M metagenome (IMG submission 25667) | reverse complement strand
ATCGGATGTTTGGTGTTCCTTGAAACCCAACTCCGGATGTCCCAGTATCCACTCACCGATCTCCGTCACCCAATCCGAGTTCTTTTCGATCACATCACAGACCTTCTGTTTCATCTCCTCTTTGGTCATCGCTTCACCCCCCTATGATCCTTACTTGTATTCGAAGTGGACTATTTCTCGACTAACCTCCATGATCCTAACCTGCCCCCTGCCCTCCTGCCTCTAACCTCTACCCTCCCATCTCTCAGCCTTGACCTGCGGAGGGGCTACAAACCCCCAAGCAAGCAAAAAGAGAGGGAAGACGGACCCCAATCCTCACTGGAGACTTTGGGACCATCTTCCCTCCAAATCCCTTTACCTACCATGTTCAGGAGGCTCGAGGCCTACCCCCAGTACAGCCAGCGGTACTCGTTGGCGTCTCCGACTGGGCAGAACCGGATCCCCTTGACTCGCTTGTCAAAGGTTCCGTGCCACTTCTCGTTGTGGATGAGCAGGGCGGGGGCATCCTTAACTATGATTCGGCCGGCCTCCTTATACAGCTTCTCCCTCTCCTTTTGGTCCACGATTGCGATCGCCTTGTGCAGCAGCCCATCCACCTGCGCGTTCTTGTACCAGCACGAACCGGCCCAGCTGCCGTGTTTCTCGGAGTCAAAGAGTTCACCGATCCAGTTGTGGGGGTCTGCATAGTAGGTACTCCGCCAGAGCCACCAGAGGTTGGGGGTTGTGTCCGGTTTTCTCGCCATCTGGGTCAAGGTCGCCCACGACTTGGGAGTGATGACGTTCTTCACCCCTATTCTGTTCAACCCCGACTGAAGCAACTGGGACGATTCCATGCACATCGGGAAGCCAAGCAGAGGGGCCTGCTCAAGGGGGAGGTACTTCTTCCAATCCACTTTACACTTCTTCAGCTCCTCCTTGGCCTTATCCAGGTTGTACTCATAACCGAACTCCGTCTCCGGATCAAGGGAACCCCACATGGGGTTGGGCACCGGGCCGACATTCCGCTCCACCATGTCGTGCTGGATGTCCCTGATCCAGCTCTTGTAGTCAAAGGCATAACAGATAGCCCTTCGGAAGTGCACATCGTTGGTAGGCGGTCTCTGATTGTGCATAATGGCAAAATAGAGACGCGTCGACGGCTGCTCCACCACCTTGATCTTCGGGGCAGTTTTCACCTTCTCGAGCTGCTCATAGGGAAGATACCCCATCTCACCGTGGAAATCTCCCTTCATCAAACCGAGCACCCGGGCAGCTCCCTCATGAATGGACCTGTAGGCGATCCTCTCCATGTGGGGACGGTCCCATCCCAGAAAGTGATCCTTGAATTTCGTTCCATCGAATCCAACTGCGGGGTCGTACATCTCACAGGTATAGGAGCCACTGCCCACACCGTCCTTACCCGGTCTCGATCCATAGGTGCCGAGCCAAGCGCTCCCCCAATCGCCATCCTTCTGGTGTGCCTCAAGGGGTTTCTTGTTCAGGACATGCAGGAAATGGGTGAGCCCCGCAAAGGCGGCAAAGGGCTTTTTGAGCGTGAATTCCACCGTGTACTTATCGAGCGCCCGAGTAGCCCCCTTGTCCAGAATGGGAGCAAAAACCCCTGCAGACCCCGTACCCAACGCCAAAAGCCTCTCCGCCGTGTAAACCACATCCCCCGACGTTACCTCGGAACCGTCGTGGAACAGGGCCCCTTTGCGGAGGTGAAACGTCCACTTCTTCGCATCCGCTGAGGCTTCATAGGACAGTGCTAGATTAGGAGTCAGTTTCGGCGGGTTGTCCCGCCACCGCAGAAGACCATCGTAGAAATTCAATCTGCAAGGTGAACGCCCCACATCCATGTGTCCGGCCGGGTCCAAGGTATTCACCTCGCTTGGTCCCGCGAACATAAACCGCTCCTTAGCCTGTCCGAAAGCCGGGCGCGACTTGATCCCCCCCAATGCAAGAGAAGCCGATCCAATTCCCACTGCCTTGAGGAACTTCCTCCTTGAAAGACTCTTGTCTCTTTTCCCCATGATTATCCTCCTTTTTTTTGGAATTACGAAACCTTCGGCTGCGCCAGATCAAACCCCTCCTTTCCCAAATAAACCCCTTTTCCCTATTCATGCAGCCAAAACTCTATTTCTTATTGTCGACAAATATTCCATAATAGGAAAATTGTCAAGGATTTTTTGAATATTTCGATATTGATATTATCGTTCTCCTGTCCTATATTGCTTCGCATGGTTAAACACTCGACGAACTACTCCTTTTGAACTTAACGTTTGTTTTGGGATAACACCAAATGGGGACGATAAACCGCGTTTAAGTTAGCAGTTGGAATACTCGGCATGGCCAGAGTTTGGATTGTGGAAAATCAAGGATATTAGATAGCGGGCAATCAATTCGGACAGGAGGGAGTTCATATGAACAGGCAGCGATTGTTGTCAACTCTCAGGGAACTGGTCGAACTGCCAGGGGTCCCCGGCCATGAGGGTCCGGTGCGGGCTTATATCAAGCAGGAGCTCGAGAAATGCGGGGTAGAATCCATATTCATCGATAGGATTGGAAATCTGGTGGCCAAGAAAGAGGGATCCAATCCCAGTGCCCCGTCCGTTTTGCTGGATGCTCACATGGATGAGCCCGGCTTCATCGTAAAATACATGAGTCCTGAGGGCTATCTCTACCTTAACCAGGTGGGATATGTTAACGACTCCGTCCTCCCTGGGCAACGTTTCGTAGTCCTTACCCGCTCGGGCCCCGTGAGAGCGGTTTCCGGAGTAAAATCGTTTCACTTGACTACCTCGGAGGAACGAACACAACCTCCCTCCTGGGAGAATATTTGGCTGGATGTCGGCGCGAGAAATCGTGAGGAAAGCCGGAAAATGGGTATCAGGATAGGGGATCCAATCGTCTTTGAGCGGGACTTCGCGGAACTGGCCAACGACCTGGTAACGGGGAAGGGACTGGACAATCGAATTGGCTGCGCAGTCGCACTGGAAACCGTTCGCGAGCTTGCCAAAAAACCCCACGACTCCGCGGTTTACGTCTCTGCAACCGTTCAGGAAGAAATGGTCTTGCGCGGGGCCAGGGTCATTTTCGCAGATTTAAAAGGGGTTTTCCAGGCTGTTCCCGATTTCGCCATCGTCTACGACATATCCCTGGCCGGGGACTTCCCCGAGGTGAAACCCCATATCTCTCCCATCAGTATTGGCGGCGGGCCTACCATCAAGGTCTTCGATCGTAGCCGCGCAAATCCATCCCTCGGTATCATCGTCTCGCCCAAGGTTGTCGACCTCATGAGTGCTATCGCCGAGACGAACGAGATTCCCTATCAGTACGAAGTCCACCACACCATATCCACCAACTCCGATATCTTCCACATGGAAGACACTGGTGTTCTCACTGCCGGAATATCCATCCCGTGCCGCTATACCCACACGCCCACTGAGGTGGTCAGCCTTCTCGATGCGGCCAACGCCGTGAAGCTGTCCCTCGCCACAATCGAAAAGTTGCCGGAGGTCTTCGAAAGCCTCCTGCCGGAATAGATATCCCTCCCTTCGCGTATTCCGAAAACTGAGAGGTGGGCGGAGAGCCTGCCCTAAGGGTAGTACAAACAATCAGGGTTCAAGAGGACAAGAGATATGAAAAAGATGGTTGAAAGAAGTCCATCGATCTTGCCCATCGAATCAAAGCTGAAGCTCCGCCTCCTGGAAGAGGATGAGATAAGCAAAATCCACGAAACCACATTGGGAATACTGGAAAACACGGGCGTCTCTTTTCCGTCCCAAAAAGCCTTGGAGATATTTGCCGATGCTGGGGCAACGGTCGATTTCAAAAGCCACATAGTAAAACTACCCCATGACATGGTGATGGGCTATGTCAAAAAGGCCCCCCGTTACTATCGTTTGGCCGCCAGGGGGGGACGGGAACTCGATCTAACCCTTAACCACAAACAGACCTTTTTTTCCACCAGTAGTACCGCAGTAACAACGGTAGACCTTAAAACGGGGGAAAAACGCGCCACGTGCAAGGAAGATGTGGCCATGATGGCGACCATAATTGACTTCCTCCCCTCGGTCTCATTTTACTACGGCCCGCTTGCCAGTGCCCAGGATAAGGGAAAAACGGCTCCCCTGCACGAACTGGACGCTGCCTTCAACAATACGGAAAAACATTTCATGGCCGAGACGCTCATAGGAGGGAATTTGGCCCGGTTTGCCATCGAAATGGCCTCGATTATCGCCGGGGGTAAGAGGAACCTGCGGCAAAGCCCCATTCTGTCCGCCCTCATCTGTACCTTAGCACCTTTGGGTCAGGATAGGGAGAGTATAGAGTCCGCTCTAGTCTTGGCGGAAGCCGGGATCCCGGTGGGTTTTATGTCCATGCCCACGCTTGGGATTACTGCCCCGGCCTCGTTGGCAGCCGCATTGGTGGTTGGGATGGCTGAAATCCTCAGCAGCGTCGTGTTGCTTCAAATCGCCTACCCTGGCGCACCAGTCTTCTCCAGCCTCGGTCCCGGAACAATAGATCCCCGGTCCGGGGAGTATTTCTATGGATCATCCTTTGCCCAAATTACCAATGCTGCGGCAATCCAGTTGTCTCATTTTTACGGCATACCGATATTCGCTGGAGCCTCTTTCGGGGGATCGGGCTATGAATTAGACCGCTGGCAGGTGGGCAGGGAAAACGTATATCTTCCTCTGCTCTCGATTCTTCTGGGTGCAGAAATGGCCCTTGGCTTAGGCCTTATGGATGCCGCCACGCTGCTCTATCCCGAGCGCGTCTTGTTCGATCATGAGATGACTCAATGCATTTCCCAAATCAGTGCCGGAATTGAGGTAAACGCTGAAACCCTGGCGCGGGATATGATCTCCCAGGTAGGGCCGAGGGGTCACTACTTGGGCGAACACCACACCAGGGAGAATTTGCCCACATTATGGCCATCATCAATCTTAACCGAGAAATCCCATCAGAAGGGCCAGCGCTTCCGCAATCCACGGGAGGTTGCCCGAGAGCAAGTGGAATGGATTCTGAAAAACCACAAGCCATCCCCGTTAGACGAAAAGGTCAAAGCGGAAATGGAGAAGTTGCTCGAAACTGCGGAGAAAGAGATCGGTTAATTGCTTGGCCATGGGTCCGGAAAGGGACCCCGGAAATCATCAATCCAACGTCTCCAACTGTTCGGCAATCTCGTCTAAACCAAGGGCAATCAACTTTTCTCGGGTCGGATGGCCCGTTTTTTCATCCCACCCTCGAATTCGGTAATACGTTTCCTTGGCCTCCTCGAAGGTTTGACGGGGGATGGGTTTGGTTTGATCAGAGGCAACGTTGGTATGAAACTGCGCCTCACCTTTTTCCCGCCGTTCGATATCCGTCTCTCGGAAGTATGCCTCATGGAGCGTGTCTTCCTCTTTCGTCCTCCCTTCACGCACCATGATGGCTCGTTGTACATTCCAAATGCGCTCACCGATGCGATCCAGCTCTTTTTCCGAATACTCGATTCCCGTAACCGCGGACAGAAGCTTGCTCTCAATGCCCGTATCCCCCATGCGGTCTTCCCTGCCCTGGCCCACAAACATCGGGTAGAGCCAATCGCATAGAACGAGGCTATTGATCACGGCCGACCGATTCTGGCAGTAAGCGATAGCTCCTGGTTTCTCTTCGTATGTGCCGTGATCAATGGCCCTTTTCGATCCGAAGATCTTCTCGGAAATCGCCCCTGCCTTTTCCGGAGAGAGCCCATGCGGCTCGGGCCAACGCTGCCGGGAAACCGATAAATGTCGGTAGGCATGGTGATCAATCATGGGATCCCGACTGTCCAGGGCCCACAATAGGGCTATCCCCGGGAAATCCCTCACGGAGTTGTGTTCGGTCTGTCCGTGGGCCGGGTAGTATTTCTCGTATAACGACCAGCCCTCCGGTAGGGTCTTGGCTGCCCGTGCCGCGCCTTCCGCCAAGACATCCCCTATCCTCCTCCGAAAGGCGATGCTGTTGAGCAATTCCACGATAAACTCCTTGCTTCCATATCGACTCAAGGGCAAGCCCGAACCCTTTTCATCAATAACGCCGGCACCAAACAGATCCCTGAGCCAGGGGACCATGCCAGTCATCTCAAAGGTGCAGAGACCGAGCTTGTTGCAGAGCACTACCCCTTGCCATATGGCTCGATCCCCTTCCGGGGTTTCACCGTAGTAGGTATAGGCAGGCTTCATGTAGTAATAGCTGACACAGTGAGCCTGACCTGGGTCCAGGTCAAGGACCTTGATAAACGCGAAACACTGAAGCGGGCATCCAAAACAGCTCCCATTGCCCGTCCGGTATTTCTCGTAAAACCTGAAGTGGTAATCCGGTGGAAAGTACCCCACCGTCCATTCTCGCATTGGGTTGTATCCCATGAGATCGCGGCAGTGGGAGACGAGATTGATGAGACGTCGGGGGTGAGCTATGGAGATATGTCCGCCGCTTCCCCGCACGGCAATGGCTTTGACCCTTTTGGCCCCCATGACCGCTCCAAAGCCCGATTTGCCGGATGTGAAGCTCGTCTCCGATATGATGGTTGCTATCCGGCTTCTATGTTCGCCGGCAGGACCAATGCAGATAGCCTGGGTCTTGGCACCATGGTTCTCCTTGAGCTTCTTTTGGGTAATAAAGGTATCTTTGCCCCACAGATCACCGGCATCGAGAAATTCAACCCTATCCCTATCGATCCAAATGTAGACGGGTTTTGCGGCCTCCCCCTCGAGAATAACCGCATCGTACCCCGCGTATTTGATCTCGGCCCCCCAATATCCCCCCATTCCCGAACGGGTGGTCATCTCCTTGGGGAACGTCCGTGGCGATTTTCCCACGATCTCCATCCGACCGGATCCAGGGGCTAACGTCCCCGTAAGGGGTCCGGTAGCGAATATCAACTTATTATCGGGATCAAAGGCGCCCACATCCGATCCAATCTCATCCCAAGCGATCTTTGCGGCGACTCCCAGCCCCCCGATAAACCTCTTCGAATAGGGCTCCGTGGGGATGACCTCGGTGGAACGGTCCGTTACATTGACCCTCAACATCTTTCCCGTCCACCCTCCTAATGTTTTCCTCATAGCGGCACCTTCCCCCCGAAGTACGCCATACCCAGGGCATGCATGGGGCACACTTTGATGCACTGGGGATTGCCACCACAGAGATCACACTTGAACGACTTCTCCCCCTCCTCATCGAACACAATCATCCCATAAGGACAGGCCCTCTGACATGATTTGCACCCAATGCATTTTTCCCGGTCTATCAGCACGGCGCCATTCCTCTGGGAGATCCCGATGGCGTCAACGGAGCACGCGCTCAGGCAATAGGGATTCGAACACTGATGGCAGATATGGGGAACAAATCTTCCCTCGAATGGATCACGATCTACATGGATTCTGGCCATTTCCGGGAAGATATGGCCGGTTTTGGTCAGGGAACAAGCGGTCTCGCACGTCAGACAGCCAGTACACGCAGCTGGGTTGGCCACTAAGCTTTGCCGCCTGCGGCCGTTCATCTCCGATAACCCGAGAGTGGTCATTAATTTCACCTTCTCGTCTCCACCACTACGGAATCGGGCTTAAGGAGGCCCACACCTCATATCGAGTTATCGGGGAGGCGCATGGAACAAGGGATTTTTCTGCCGAAAGCCTGGGTGATCCATCTCAGGCCATGACTCCGCCTTCCCCGGTTGAATCAGTTTTATCTTCCTGAACGAGGGCGTTGGGCCCGTCTCAACAACGGTTCGGGTTCACGACGATGACGGTGGTTCAGCTCTTCCATACCTTCCGAAAGAGGTTGAGAAAATTTCCACCCAAGATCTTGAGGATATCGTCATCGGAATAACCCCTTGCAACCAAACCCCTGGCCAGATTCTTCACCTTGGAAACGTGATGAAGTCCCTCAACCACCCTCTCCTCGATATTGTCGGGAGCCAAGCCGGGGTACTGTTTTATCCAACGGTAATAGTCATCCGGATCCCAATCCCAATGAGGGCTCAGGTCGAGGCCAAAACCCACGTGATCGACCCCAATGAGCTCAATCACATACTCCATGAGATCCAGAAAATCCTCCAGAGTAGGACGCACCTCCTTTTTCACTCTGGCCCAGGGGCTCCCTGGGATTGGCATGGGTGATGGCAATGGGATCCTGAGAATGCTTGATGGCGTCCATCACGGTCTGGTCCCCGCAGTGGGAGACATCGATCAAGACGCCAACCCGATTCATCTCCTCAATCACCGTGCGACCGAACTTGGTAATACCGCGATCCGGCTCGCTGCCCCCGGTACCGATATAGTTAGGCTGGTCGTAGGCCAGCTGAATGATCCTCAGCCCCAAGGCATGGAGAATGCGAACGTATTTGAGATTTTCCTCCAGGGGTTTTGCGTTTTGGGCACCCCAAATGACGCAGGGACGTTTCTCTTTCTTAGCACGGACGATATCATCTGCGGTGCGTACGATGATGGCGTCGTTCTGCTGGGCCATCTCATACCACCCGGCGATGTGGTCCAATGCCTCGCGCATGTTATCCTCGAGCCCCAGCATGGTGAAGTGAGTCGCTGTAACGCCCGCATCCCGGGTTTCCCGAATATACTCCGGACGCGCCAACGTAGCGGCAGCGGTAAGACATTCGATGACGATGGCCTTTTCGTAGAGTTCCGTTGCTCTTTTTTCCTCTTTTTCCGTCAGCTCATCAACCCGTTTTACAGCCATAACAAAACCCTCCTTTCAAAGACAAGGTAAACTACTCCAGCTCCAGTGTCCCATCAAGCCGAGAACAATCGTCGTTCCTCTCTAATGCCCGGGTTCAACCCCCCATACCTTCCGAAAGAGGTTGAGAAAATTTCCACCCAAGACCTTCAGGATGTCATCATCGGAGTAGCCTCTCGCAACCAAACCCCTGGCCAGATTCTTCACCTTGGAAACGTGATGAAGTCCCTCAACCACCCTCTCCTCCACGTCCATCGCGGCAAGATCGGGGTATTGTTCGGCCCAGCGGTAGTAACCCTCGGGCTCCCAATCCCAGTGGGGACTCAGGTCGAGGCCAAAACCCACGTGATCAACCCCAATGAGCTTGATCACATACTCCATGAGATCGAGAAAATCGTCTACGGTAGGACGCACTCCCTTTTTCACCCTTGCCCAGGGGCTATAGGCTGTGAGCCCAATCACCCCTCCCTTCTCGGCCCCCTGGGATTGGCATGGGTGATGGCAATGGGATCCTGAGAATGCTTGATGGCGTCCATCACGGTCTGGTCCCCGCAGTGGGAGACATCGATCAACACGCCAACCCGATTCATCTCCTCAATCACCGTGCGGCCGAACTTGGTAATACCACGGTCCGGCTCGCTGCCTCCGGTACCGATATAGTTGGGTTGGTCGTAGGCCAACTGAATGATCCTCAGCCCCAAGGCATGGAGAATCCGCACGTATTTGAGATCTTCCTCCAGGGGCTTTGCGTTTTGGGCTCCCCAAATCACGCAGGGACGCTTCTCCTCCTTTGCACGGACGATATCATCGGCGCTGCGCGCAATGATGGCGTCATTCTGCCGTGCCATCTCGTACCACCCGGCAATGTGGTCCAGTGCTCCGCGCATATCGTCCTCGAGCTCCAGCATGGTGAAATGCGTGGCCGTGACGCCTGCATCCCGCGTCTCCCCAATATACTCCGGATGCTTTAACGTGGAGCCAGCGGTGAGACATTCGATGACAATGGCCTTTTGGTATACTTCGGTTGCCCTTTTCTCCTCTTTTTCCGTCAGCTCATCAATTCGTTTGACAGCCATAATAATTCCCTCCTTCCCGAAATAAATCCATTTCTCCGCATAATTGTGACATACCCGTTGGAACTACCATTTTTTTATCGTGGATTTCCTGCCTCGGTCTACGTCCATTCCCATCATCCTTCCGATCTTCACGTAGCTTTCCCTCAATTCGTACTCGGGCATCATCATGTAGCTCAGGGGCAATCGAAGGCCGTACGTGTCTAAGTGCCTCAGTGCCACAAGCAGCTCTTCCGTCTTCGCGTGTGGCGCAGCAAAGATCATCTCGCAATCTTGGCTCATCGCAAACCTCTTGTCTCCAGCACACGGCGCGGTAACCTGACATCTCCCGTGCTGCATTACCGGCACGACGGCATAGACACAGGCGCCCTTGCCGGACACCGTACAGGTAAGCTCATGCCCCTCTTTCCACGCTGCCGCGGAGAGAAGTACCTTCAATTGCGTGGAATCACAGTACATGATAACCACATCCGGCTCAAAATGAGCCGTGGCCAAGGGGCTTGAGACGATGCCCACGTATTTGCCAGCCTCAAGACGAGGAAACTCGCGGGCCCACCTGCTTCCGGCTTCTAAGCTCGCGTTGTCATCTGGATAGCGGCTATGACCATCCAGAAAGTACTGCGGGGGCTCTGCCATCCCGAAACCTATCACCGATTCACTGCACCACATGTCCTCCTTGAGCATGGCGACGGCTGCTCCCTCCCTGCGCGACATGGCGAAGCCTTGACAGGTTGCCAAGTGGTACCCTAAATCCCTTTTGGGCCTTGTCGCTCCCCGGGGAATATCTCCCTCCTTCTCCACCATTTTCACCGCAATGGGGAAGGTTTTGAGCCGCAACCGCAGTTCAAATTCCTCCGCATATTCCCGGAAAGCACTTGAAGTTGTCATGCTCCTCAGCTCCTTTCTTCAAAGCCAAGATGTTGGGCCTCCGACTACAGACACGCACCAACGAGCCTATTCCGTGTGGATAGGGATTAAACCTCACAACGAGGTAGCCAATTGGTAGGCATCGAGGACTGCGTCTATGATCTTTCGGGGCTTAACACAGTCCCCGATTTCGAAGATTTCGCAATGTGGACCGGCACGTATCTCCTGTTTGGCACCGAGGTTGCTCACATAGCCCAGGGCGAGAACCACGGCGTCGGCGCGAAGGGATTCCGTCTTGCCCTTGCCCTTCTCAATGGTCACCGTTCCCTTGGCGATCCCCTTTATGACCGACTGGGTGAGAACACGAATACCGTGTTTGGCCATCACATTTTCGAAATATTTCCTAATATCCGAAAATTCATCGGGGATAATGTCATCCAGCATTTCAACAATGGTCACCTTTTTCCCCTGTTCCCCCAGAAGTTCCGCGATTTCACATCCCACCAATCCACCTCCGGCGACGATAGCCGATTTCCCTGCCGGCCTTTCCCCTCTCAGAACCTGTTCAGCCGTCAATATGCCATCCCCCTCGAATCGAGCGAAATCGGGAATCCAGGGCTTGGCCCCGGTTGCGAAAACGAGAATATCCGGGCTGAGATCTCGGAGCAGGGATGAGCTCACCTTGACTTTGGTAGAGACCTCTACCGGTAATTTCTCCATCTGGCCCAGGAGAAAATTGAGGTAATTCTCTATCTCCTCGCGACCTGGGGCCTTGCACGCCAACCGCAGCTGACCTCCCAATTGATCCGCTGCCTCCAAGAGGGATACCCTGTGTCCGCGAAGGGAAGAAATCCGGGCGGTCTCCATTCCTGCCGGCCCGCCTCCGATTACCACCACCTTCTTGGGTTTTGCCGCCGGGTCGAACTTCAGTTCATCCTCCCTTCCCGCCCGAGGATTGATGGCGCACGTAATCGATCTCTGGTGGAAAAGGTTCTCAAAACATCCCTGATTACACGCGATGCAGATCCGGATCGCCTCTTCATCACCCCCTTCCATCTTGCGGGGGAAAAACGGATCGGCCAGCAATGCCCTCCCAAGGGCGACCAGATCCGCTCTCTCCTGTTCCACGATCTCCCGAACCAGCGAAGGGGTGCATATCCGCCCCACGGCTGTCACGGGAATGTGGACCTTTTCCCTAATCCCCTCTGCCAAGTGAAGGTAGCTCCCCCGTGGGGTATACATTGGTAAGGACCGGAGAAACGCATACGTCGGTTTATCGATGGGATAACCCTCTCCCGATTGCCCAACAGTTCCCGCGGAGACCGTGATGGCATCGGCTCCAGCCTCCTCGATCAGGGGAGCAATCTCCTTGGTATCGGCAAGGGAGAGCCCCCCGGGCACAAATTCATCCCCGCTGATCTTCACCATGATGGGGATTTCCCCGATCTCGTTGCGGACCGCTCCAATGATCTCCAGCAAAAACCGACATCTTCCCTCCTTATCCCCGCCATATGCGTCCTGCCTTTTGTTGGTAAATGGCGAGAGGAATGAACTCACCAAGTATCCGTGCGCGGCATGAATGCCCACCACGTCAAAACCGGCCTCCTTTGCCCTTCGAGCGGCCTGGGCAAAACAGTCCACCAGGTGGCTAATCTCCTCTTGGGTTAGTTCCTTGGGCAGGGCTCCCCCCGTATCGTCCGCGACAATCATCCACTTGGGAGGGGAATCCCCCTCAAAACAGGCGATGGCGGAAGGGGAGACCACCTCACAGCCGGTCAATCCCTCTGAAGTCCTGCGTCCAGCGTGGTGAAGTTGAGCTGCCGCCCTTGCCCCATGGGCATGGATATTCCGCACCAACTCCTTGAGCCCGGGAATCAACTCGTCTTCGTAAATACCCAGTTGGTTAGCATATCCCTTGCCCGAAGGATGGACGTAAACTGCCTCTGTCTCGATCATCCCCACACCGCCCTGTGCCCTCTCCCGGTGATACGCTATGAGTCGATCCGTGACCTGGCCCTCCACGGTGGAGAAATTGGTGCACATGGCTGACATCATCAACCGATTCTTCAACTCCACCCCTCGAATCCCCACTTTTTCAAAGACCTTGTTCATGGCTCCTCCTTTACGGCTGAGAGTCTGCACTCACAAAATTTCATCGTCGGCCATCAACGAATTTCTCAGGCTCTATCTTCTCCTGCCTTGAAATAGTCTCCCTTCGCAAGTGCTTCTCACCATATTCAAACTGCCCTGAAAAAGGCTCTCGAAATGACCAGCATCGCCTCCCCCAGCTCTCTTAATACTGAGGTGGAACTCCCGCCTTATCCCAAATCCATCAGCTCTTAATACTCTTCAAGAAGTCGATGGAAATCCTCTCTCACCAGAATTCTCCCCCGTCCAATCGGCTCCTCAAAAAACCTTCTGAGGAGGGTATCGTCATCCTGGATGATGCCTTCCCGGATGTTAAACAATCGGAGTTGTATTGGAGATATTGCATGCGATCTTGCGAAGATCTTCCTGGTTCAGCTCCATTCCAGCAAGGGTCTCAACAACCTCCCTCAGGTCTTCCTATTGCTAGAGATCTCCGTAGAAACGGAAAATAGGATCATGGAAGGGAAAAGTTGCAGCATTCTTCGAAGCCACCAAAGACCCTAGCCTCCATCTGATCCGAGAACCGACTTCCCCAGGAATCTATCATAAGAACCTCTCAAGCTTTTTTCTCCGGTTTCTTGACTTCTCTTTTCCGAGCCAATTCACTTTCCGCATACTATCGTGAAGGGAACCGGAAACGGTAACAAAGATGGTGGAGAAAGAGGGGAGACAGTATATGTTCTCCCCTGTTCACTTGAGCGAGAGATTAACTTCTCGTTTTCAAGATCGACAACCCATCTAACACAAGGGAATTCCCTTGTAAAGCCTTGATTCATCCACCTCTTCAAAACCCTTTCTCCTCAACAATTTTCCTTCGATAAAGCGTAATGAGGATCTAGCTCCCCTTTTTCCTTTCCCATTTAGCGCAAAAATGACAACAAAGTGTATTTCGGCTTGGCTTAGAAATCAATTACAACAAGGAAGCTGTTTCTGGGTGAAAATAAAAAACATCGGGCTACGTAAGTAGGTGAATCGGGTTGACATACCGAAGGAAACTCCCTCAGTGAGAAAGCGGGGAAGCGTCCGAATATGAGTGATGATCATCGATTCAGACAGCTTCCCCAAAATCAGTTCATCCTGGGAGGTCAGGGGCTTGATGGCCTAAGACCAGTAGAGCCACCGCCACTCATTGGCATCTCCGACCGGGCAGAACCGTATGCCTTGGACCCGCTTGTTAAATGTGCCGTGCCATTTCTCATTGTGGATGAAAATGGCGGGGGCCTCCGAAACGACGATCCGTCCAGCCTCGATATAGAGTCTCTCCCTCTCCTTCTGGTCCACAATGGCGATGGCCTTGTGCAAAAGCTCATCGACCCTCGGGTTCTTGTACCAGGAAGAGCTAAACCAGGAGCCCCACTTCTCCGAATCGTACATCTCACCAACCCAGTTGTGGGGGTCTGCGTAGTAGGTACTCCGCCAACACCACCAGATGTTAGGAGTTGTTTCCTCTTTTCTCGCCACCGATGTACAGGTTGGCCATGATTTGGGAGTGATGACAGTTCTGATCCCAATTTTGTTCAGCCCACCTTGGAGCAACTGGGCCCCTTCCATGCACATCGGGTAGCCGAGCAGCGGAACCTGCTCAAGGGGCAGGTACTTCTTCCAATCCACCTTGCACTTCTTGAGCTCCTCCTTGGCCTTATCTAAGTCGTACTCATAGCCGACCTCTGTCTTCGGATCAAGGGAGCCCCACATGGGGTTGGGCACCGGGCCAATGTTCCGCTCGACCATGTTGTGCTGCATGTCCCTGATCCAGCTTTCGTAATCGAAGGCGTAGCAGATTGCCTTCCGGAAGTGGATATCGTTGGTAGGCGGTTTCTGGCAGTGGAGGAAGGTAAAGAAGAGGCGGGTTGAAGGCTGTTCCACCACCTTGATTTTCGGATCCTTTTTCACCTTCTCCAGCTGCTCAAAGGGCAAGTACCCTAGCTCGGCGTGAAAATCCCCCTTCATTAGACCCAGGACGCGGGCAGCCGCCTCATGGATCCCCCTGAAGCCGCATTTCTCTATATGAGGTTTGTCCCACCCTAGGAAATGATCCTCGAATTTAACCAAGTCAAATCCCACGGCCGGATCGTACATCTCAATGGTATAGGACCCAGTGCCCACGCCGTTCTTGCCCAGCCTCGTTCCATAAGCGGACAGCCACTTGCTCCCCCAATCTCCATCCTTTTCGTTGCCCTGGAGTACCTTCTCATTCAACACATGGAGGAAATGGGTGAGGCCCGCGAAGGCGGCAAAGGGTTTTTTCAGTTTAAATTGCACCGTATACTTATCAAGCGCCCGGGTGTCTCCCTTGTCCAGAATTGGAGCAAATACCCCAGCAGACCCCGTACCCAAAGCCAGAAGTCTCTCTGTGGTGTAGACAACCTCATTCGCCGTCACCTCGGAGCCGTCGTGGAATAGGGCTCCTTTGCGTAAACGGAAGGTCCACGTCATCCCATCCGATGAGCCCTCGTAGGACAAGGCCAGGTTAGGCGTGAGCTTGGGCGGGTTGTCCCGCCACCGCATAAGGCCGTCATAACAGTTCAATCTACCGGGAGATCGCCCCACGTCCATGTGGGCTGCCGGATCGTAACTATTATATTCGTGGGGAGAAGCGAACATGAACCGGTGTTCCTGCCCGAAACTCGGCCGTGCCCTGCCCCCCAACGCAAGGGCAGCGGAACCGATTCCCACTGACTTGAGAAAATTCCTCCTCGAAACGCCTTTCTCTTTTCCCATCTGTATCCTCCTCCTTTCTTGAAAACACAAAAGGCAACATTAACCTTGATAGATCACCTCCTTTCTCCTTATTTACGGCGGGGGAAGCATCATTATTCGGCCAATGAAGGTCAAGAAAAATGCCATGATAGGAGCCTTGGAAATGGGGGTTTCATTCTTGAATTTTGCCAGACAGAAACAAAGCAGACGCTAGAGCCCGCTTGCTCAAAACCTCGAGCAGATGGCGGCGGTAATCAGCCACGCCATTTATCAAACTGTCGCGCATGGGGATACTATCCCAATCGAACCGGGCGCAGGCTTGCTCTATCTCCTCTTCCGTGGCTGGATCCCCTACCAGGGCTTGTTCCAGTTCTGGCAAATGCGCAACCCGGCAGATGCGACAACTGCCGGCGCAGCTGTTGCATGGCTCCATATCCAATCTCGCCAACGACGGGAGGATTGGGCTGGCCACCACGCTAACGCTACTGAACTTACCCCCTTCCAACGTAACGCTTGCTGAAACACTTGCCGCGGCATAGGAGAATGCCTTGCGAGGAGCAAAGCATCGATAAGCTGAGGCTCTGACACTCGGGGCGCGAGGTATGACCAAGGAAATAGCGACTTCATTGCTCTTCAGCTTGGAGCCCTTGTCATCAAGCTTATCGATTTCGATGTTCCTCTCGGCGTGAGGCCCCCTGACTTTCAGGAAAGCTCCCAGTGAGGCCGTGGCGACCCTCACATTGGCTGCCGCCCTGCCAGTCAGAATATTACCCACCACCGTCCCCTGGTTTCGGATTTGAGGCGAACCAACCCGAGAAACAGCTTCGGCTAGGGCTGGTACTTCTTCCGCCAGCGTGGAGGTCTCTAGGAAATGAGATAGGGTTACAGCCGCTCCGATTTCGATGTCTTTTCCCCTGTGCTCAATCCGGTTCAGATCTTGGATGTTACTAATGTCAACGACACATACCTCTCGCTCAGCTTGACGCAGCTGGGAAAAACTGTCCGTACCTCCCGCCAGGATTCGAGCTCTGCCCCGATGGCTCACCAAGATCGACACAGCTTCTTCTACGTCACGTGGAAACAAGTAGTCAAGGATCATCGTACGTCCTCATGTTGATTTGACTGCCGTGTTTCGGTGATCATCGCATATACATCTCGAACATTCTCACTCATCACGTTTCCGGCTAACCTCAGCCCTGTTCCTTCTGTTTCAACCCCTGCCATATCCTGCTGGGAGTTGCTGGCCAGCGACGGATATCTAAACCCGTAGCATCGGCGATTGCATTGAATATCGCCGCCGCACAAGCATAGGTTGCGTGTTCACCCGCCCCCTTTGCCCCATATGGACCGGTCGGATATGGGTCCTCCAAGTGAACAACTGGCATGCTCTCAGGTACATCCAGGCTCGTAGGAACGAGATACTCTCCGAGCGAACTGGTGGCGAATTTCCCGTTCTCCGCGGGCATGTCTTCTGACAGTCCCCATCCCAGCATCTGTATGGCTCCCCCCAGGAGTTGTCCGCGTAACCCAAGGGGATTGAGAACTATCCCTGCATCGTGCGCCGTGACCAATTGCAACACGTTCACTTCGCCCGTCTCCGTATCCACCTCCACGTCGGCCACGTGGGTCAAAAAGGTGTGTCCCTCACCAGCATGCGATCCCTCAAACCATACGTAACTGGTCAGGTTTACGCCCTCGTTGATCGCGCGCTCCGCCACCGTGCTCATGGTCAATGCTTCATGCTCTTGACCTTGGACAAATACCGAATTACCTTCAATTCTGATGGCATAGGGCGCCACCCCGAGGATTTCAGTCGCTTTCTCCACCAGCCGATTTCTCAAGGCCACAGCGGCCTGTCTGACGGCGTTACCACATGCGTACGCGGCCCTTGAGCCAACGCTGGGTCCTGATTTCGGGGCAAGACGGGAGTCACCAAAGACTATCCCAATCTTCTCAACGCTCAGATTGAGCTCCTCTGCCACTATTTGCTTAAGGACGGTGGTAATCCCCGTGCCGTACTCAACCACGCCAACACGTACCTCAACGCTGCCGTCACGGGCCATCTCTACAATTGCTCCGGTACCCTTTAAACCGACTATAGGCTTAGAGGAGACATCAAAGAGGGGCATGGCGCAGGCAATACCGCGGCCCACCCGTTTTGTCGCTCTGCCCCTGGAGATGTCGGGAGGGGCAGGACGTGGACCAGCGGCCTCAAGGGCACGATCAATGGTATCGTTGAGGGTAACCCGGCTATCCAACACTACCTCCCGGAGTCCAGGCTCGTCCCCTTGAGTCAACGCGTTGCGACGCCGAATTTCCACGGGATCCATGCCAAGCTTTCGGGCAGCCATATCGCACATCCGTTCCAATGCAGTTGTGAATTTCGGGCCTCCGTAGCCGCGAAACGCCCCGGATGGAGGATTGTTCGTGTAGACGACCCTTCCCGTTAGCGAAAGATGAGGGATGTAATAGGGGCCGGCTCCATGCATACCACCCCAATAGATTATCCCCGGCGACTGATGGGCATAAGCTCCTCCATCAAACAACGCATCGACCGAGTAGGCGATGATTTTTCCATCTCTGCCTACCCCAATTCGGCATGTGAGCCTTGCTGGATGACGTTTGGGATGAACCATCAGCGATTCCTCGCGGGACCACAGCATTCTCACAGGCCGCTTCGTCATCATGGTGAGAAGTGCTATATGGATATGGACTGACACCGATTGTTTGCCCCCGAGCGCCCCACCCATGGGAGGTAAAATCGCCCTCACCTTGTGTTCAGTTATCCCCAAGGTTTGTGCGACGGTTCCCCGGACCAAGTGTGGATCCTGCATCCCCGCATAAATAACGAGGGAGCCATCCAGATCGAGGTAGGAAATACCTCCCTCTGCCTCCAGATAAGCGTGCTCCTGTCGAGGAGAGTAGAAGGTCTCCTCTATGGCCAGGTATGATTCGGACAGGCCCTTCTGTACATCGCCTCTCACGAACTCGTAGGCTCCCTGGAAACGTTCGGCGTGAATCAAGGGGCTTTGCTCCGAGCAGGCCCTTTCTGGATCAAATACCGGCTCGAGTATTTCATAATCCACCTGGACCAGTTGGGTTGCCTTCGACGCCGTTTCCTCGCTTTCTGCGGCTACCACCGCCACCGGATCGCCCACCATTTTCACCGTATCGCCTTCCGCGACCAGTACTGGCTGGTCGGGGATTCGTGGGCCATAACGGTTAATCCCTTTGACGTCCCTGGCAGTTACGACAGCTACGACTCCATCCAGGTCCAGCGCGGGCCCCGTATCTATTTTGGTCACCCGAGCATGGGGATGGGGGCTGCGAAGGGTCTTTGCATGGAGCATACCTGGTAGGGTCAGATCCCGGCTGAATTTGACCCGCCCCGTTACCAGATCCTCACCATTGAAAAGGGGAATCGCCTTCCCTATGTATTTGTAACTACCCATCTTCACTTCCTCCTGGCCCTCTTGAAACCGATTCCACGGCTTCCACAATCTGGACGTAGTTTCCGCAACGACAGAGATTGCCGGAAATGGCCTCTCTGATTTCCGGGGTACTGGGTCTGCTTTTCTTATCAAGGAGCGCTTTGACGGAGAGAGCCATGCCCGGGGTACAGTATCCACATTGCAAGGCACCGTGATCCAGGAACGCCTGCTGAATAGGGTGCAAATTTCCCGGCTCCCCAATGCCCTCAATAGTTTCAACTCTCCGCCCTTCAACCTTTAAGGCCGGCACGAGGCAGGAATTGACCGGGTCTCCATCGAGCAAGACTGTGCAGGCACCGCAATCTCCAGATTTACAGCCTTCTTTCGTCCCGGTTAGCTTCAACTCATCTCTGAGCACTTCAATCAAGGTCATGGATTGCGAAATCTCAACCGTGACACTTCGACCGTTGAGGTTAAAACGTAAGCGTTGCGTCTTCTCCATGGTACTCCTCCGAAGCCTGGTCTTTCCCTTTGGACCCTCGTACTTCTCAAATTCGCCGTCGGTTTCCATGAGGCCACTGGGAGATATGTCCCGGGTGCCTCTGACCTTTGCCCCTTGGATAGGCCTTCACCAGGCCCTCTCATACAAATCTATCATCTCTTCGAGGGTGATGGCCCTTACGTTGATTTGGGTTGATCGGTTAATGATGGCCATCTCTGACATCTCTTGAATCCTTCCCTTGTCGATCCCCAAATCCGCCAACCGATGTGGCATATCGATCCTCCGCAGGAAATTCCGAATAGCTGAGACAGCCCTGAGGGATCCTTCCAAAAGGCTCATGCCCTCCAGGTTTTCGCCCATTGCCTGCGCGACCCGATAGAATTTCTCGGGATCCCCCAGTATGTTGAATTCAACACAATGTGGCAACAGTGCGGAACAGACTTCCCCATGGGTAGAGTCAAAAAAACCCTCAACCGGCAACGCCATTGCATGGGTTAGGTCGTTCCCCGTATTCGAAATTCCGATCCCCGCCAGCAGGCTGGCATACATCATATTGGCTCTTGCATCTAGGTTATCACCCCTGGCCACAACCAGGGGCAGATTTTCCGCCGCAAGCCGCATTGCTTCGAGGTCTCCTATTTCGACAACCGGATTGAAAACCCTGTTGGTATAGGAACCGAGGGCGTGGGTGAATGCGTCGACGCCAGTGGCCTTGGTAATTCCCGGTGGCAGAGTGAGAGTCAACAACGGGTCACAGATTGCAACAGCGGGTTTCAAAGCGGTAACCCGTGGTGCCGCCTTCACCCCTTTTACCTTATCCTTGATCACCAGCGCGGTTGTCACCTCGCTCCCCGTTCCCGCCGTCGTGGGAAGGGCGATGATGGGAATCCGGTCCTTTGACTGAGAAACGCTCTTTTCCAATGACGGATCATCCTTCTCCACGAGGTGATCAATGGATAGCCCAGTCATGCCGACGAGGGCAATGGCCTTTGCTGTATCGATGGAACTTCCGCCGCCAATGCCAATCAAAGCTTGAGCTTTTACGTCACGAAATATTCTGCTCCCTTCGTTGACGTTCTCGATGGTTGGATTGGCCTCCACGTCATCAAAGGTACCAAAATCAATGTTTCCCCTTCTCAAAATCTCCTCAATGGGAGCAACTAGTCCTGCCCCTCTGACACCGCGGTCGGTGACGATCAAGACCTTCCTTACTCCCAGCCCCTCGGCCTCAGCCCCGACCTGTCTCGATGACCCCTGGCCGAAAATCACCCTCACTGGGCCAGAAAACGTGAACGAAAACTCCATTTCCCTCTCCCTCCTCCCATGATCACCGTTTGGGTGTCAGAGCTGAAGCGGCTTGCAAAGAAATCCCAGGTTC
>SMTZ1_10006192_pt1 | contig 20804 bp, 19 predicted proteins | sample DeeMarSWOR136_30_FD_25667 | JGI IMG/M metagenome (IMG submission 25667) | reverse complement strand
CAGGGCAGCCAGCTGGGCCTGGCTGACATAGGACTCGGGAAGGGTGCCGAGATCCGGGCCACCCTTTCCCCCCTCTCCCCAGATGGAATGGCATAGGTTACATTTTTTCGTGGCAAAGACCTTCCATCCATCCTTCACATTCCCAGGAAGAAGATACTCCCCCTTCTTTTCGACTCCCCATGCAAGGCCTAAAAGGAGAATTATTCCTCCAAGAGAGAGAAGCCCGGTCACGAGCCTCCATCCGGTTCGTTTCATCTCTATTCCTTTCTGTTTTTTTCTCCCCCACCCAGAGCCAAAATGAAAAAAAGAAGCCCCACTAGGGTTTCTTCTTAGGTGTTCGGATATATTCAAGAAGGTCGGCCATCTCCCCTTTTTTTAATCGGGGCCAGGTGAGGCCGTTCTCCCTGGTCGCCTTATCAATCTCAGAACTGTGATTCCAGATGCCAGCCACGATCTCCATTGGATTCGAAACCTTCTGATATTTAGAGAGATCAATCTGCATCAACTCTCCCTTCTTTCCGTCGAGACCATGGCAACGGGAGCATCCCAGATCTGCGAAGAGTTTTTTCCCGTTACCGGGACTTCCGGGTTCATCCACAAAATGAAGGAAATAGAGGTATGCCAAGAGATCAGCCATCTCTTTGGGGGTGAACTTCGGAATTCCAGATTGCGTCTGTGACATCCTGGCCAGGACCGTAGGCCCTTTATTCCACATGCTGGAGGCAATCTGGGTCAGGCTCTTATAAAAGTCCTTTGCTCTTTTTCCCAGATCTCCCCCTTCTTTTCCTGCCTCACCCTTAGCAGCATGACATCTATTACATCCCTTGGAAGCGAAGACTTGCTTTCCCTCTCGGGGATTTCCCGGGGTGATAAAAGCAGCCTCTTTGGATCCTCCTTTTGCATTCGTCTTGATGTACTCCAGGAGATCCATCATTTCCGTATCTTTAAACTCCGGCCACTTAATGCCAAGTTTGAGCATTTCGGCAATCATGTTCGGGCCGTGGTTCCAGATCGCTTGGCTTAGAAAGATCGGCGAGATATTCTGTGGGAATTCGTCTAAACCTGGTTCCCCCGTTTTGCCTCTCCCTGACAGAGGATGGCAGAGGTTACACCCTTTCTCATTAAAGACATATCTTCCCTTCGTGGGATTTCCAGGTTCATCGAAAAATTTGATAAAGTAGAGATAAGCCGAGAGATCAGTGAATTCTTTTCCCGTGAGGGTGGGTTTGATCATCTTGACCCGTTCCATTCCCATGATCATGGAGGGAATATGGTTCCACACTTTCCCTGCAAGATCCAATTGGGTATCACCGAGATCGATCCTTCCGAAGTCAGGTCCGGTTTTCCCGCCTTCCCCTTTGAGCGCGTGGCATTTCACACATCCTTTTCTAACAAACAGGCGAGCTCCTTTGGCCGGATCCTCGGGAAGAAGCTGGGCCAAGATATAGGAGCCATTGAAGAGGAGGGAGATGGTTATTACCAGATACACGATTTTTTTCTTACTCATCACACGTCACCTCAATAACGAATCACCAATAATCAAACACCAAATAAGCTCCAATAACCAATGACCAAATGACTCGTGCAAACAGAAAAAAGTTTGGTAATTAACTTTTGGGTCATTGGTTATTATTTGGTTGTTGGAATTTGGTTATTTCAGCAGCCTCCCGCTCTAATCACTAATGACTAATGAACAATAAGGACTAACGAATCACTCAACCCCGATGCCGGGAAGATAGGTTCTTATTCGTTCTCGAACTTCAGCCATCGACTTCTCCCTCCCTTCTCGCACTTCCCATATTGAGACAATGGGGAAGAGCTTCGTAAAGATCATGTAAAGGAGGATGAAGAAAGAGATGCACCCTGCGAGGATGGACCACTCCACCCAAGTGGGAAGGTAGTGGACCTCTTCGTTAGGGAGCCTGGGATTGGTCAGGGTGGGAACGACAATCACAAATCGCTCGAGCCACATGCCGATGATGACAGAGATGGAAGCGATTAGAGTTCCGACGGGGGTTCGGGTTTTTCTCAGACTGAGAATGGGCAGAGGGATGACGAAACAAAAGATGAACATTCCCCAGAAGTAGGGAGCGAACCGCCCCGTAAATTTTGACCAGAAGATGTTCATATGAAGGGGTTCCCCGCCATAATAGACCGTGAGATATTCGGTAAAAGTAAAATAGAACCAGAGAAGGGTCATTACCAAAAGGAGGATGCCCAGGTTGTTGAAATGGATCGGCCTCAAATAATCCTCAAGGTGGTAGACCTTCCGAATGAGGTTCATGGCCACGATGAGGGCGGCAATTCCTGAGAAGATGGCCCCGGCGACAAAGTAGGGACCGAAGATGGCGCTATGCCACATGGGCTGAATGGTCATGGCGAATACGAAGGAAACGACTGTATGAACAGAGACAGCTACAGGAATGACCAGGATCGCCATGAAGGCAATCCCTTTTTCCAGCAGTTGGTGTTGTCTTTCAGTCCCTTTCCAACCTAGAGCGAAGATACGGTAAAACCACTGCCATTTCCCACCATAATCTCTGAGAAGGGCGATATCTGGGATCAATGGAAGGTAAAGGTAGATGGAACTGGCGGTGAGATAGACGGAAATGCTGGAGACATCCCAGAGCAGGGGTGATTTAAATTGGGCAAACTGGATGATGTTGAACATCCGGTCAGGTCTACCAAGGTCCATCAGGATATTCCCCACGCCAAAGAATAGGACAAGCACGGTGATCACTTCTGCGGATCGGGTGATTGACCTCCGCCATTCTGCTCTGGCAAGACGAAGGATGGCTGAGATAAGGGTCCCGGCATGACTGATTCCAATGAAGAAGACAAAATTGGTGATATAGACGCCCCAAAAAATAGGCCTTGCCAGTCCTGTAATCCCAAGGCCTTGGCGATACTGGTTGGCGTAGGCATAGATGGCCCAAAGGATAATACCCAGGAGAACGGCGAAGGTCATATAAAAGGTTCTCCCCGTTTTCCGGATCGGATCAAAGAGGATGGCATCCTCTACCAGGTTGAGTTGCTTTTCTTCCATCACATTCCTTCTGATAGGTAATAGACTTTAGGTTCCGTTCCCAAATCTTCCAGCAGACGAAAAGCCCGCTTCTCCCGCGAGAGCTTTGATACGGTACTAAACGGATCATCGAGGTCACCGAAATACATGGCGCCGCTAGGGCAGGCCTGGACGCAAGCCGGGATGTAGTCTTCGGGAAGAAGTTCCCTTCCTTCCGCCTTAACTCTTTCCCTCGCCTTCAAGAGTCGGTGGTGGCAGAAGGTGCATTTCTCTACCACTCCTTTCGTCCGGATGGAAACGTCTCGATTCAGAGACCCTTTCATCTCCTTCGGCCATTGCGGGGTATTCCAGTTGAAATACTTTACTGTATAGGGGCAGGCCGTGGTGCAGTACCGGCAGCCGATGCAACGGTAATTGATCTGCGCCACCAATCCCTCTTCATTTTTATAGGTCGCATAGACCGGACAGACTTTGGTACAGGGAGGGTGATCACAGTGCATACAAGGCCTTGGAAGAAGTCTGGCTTTAATATGAGGATATTCCCCTTCGATATAAGGGACCAACTCCATCCAGTGGATGGTCCGCCCTTTTGCCGATTCCTCCGGCCCAATGAGGGCAATATTATTCTCTGCTTCGCACGCAGCTACACAGGCCTGACATCCAGAACATTTGTCCAGGTCAATAACCATTCCCCAGCGAGACATCCGTGACCCCCAAAATTCGAAATCCGAATATCGAAGCTCGAAACAAATCCGAAATTCAAATGCCTAGAATCCTAAACTCTCTTGTTTGAAACATTTGTATTTTGAAGATTCGTCCTTGTTTCCAATTTCGTGCTTCGGATTTACGATTTTTTATTCAAATCAGGCTTTATATATCTTCACTCGAGTCGAACCATTGATAGGTTGCCCGGTTAAAGGATCGAGATCGTCTTGGAGGAGTCGGTATGGGTTTTCTCCCAGACCTGAAGCCCAGCGCCCACCAGAACGATGACCCGATCCAAAAGGAATATTGACGACCTCAGGCATTGCTCCCTTATAGATTCTGGCTTTGACCTTTATCTTCCCTGCTTTCGATTCGACCCAAACCCAGTCTTCATCAGCGATTCCAATTCGCTTCGCTGTCTCGGGATTAAGTTCCACCCATGTTCCCCATCTCTCAAAGAGGTGGGGTCCAAAGATTCCCTGAAGCCAAGGTTGATTGGCATTCCTTCCCCCTGTCAAGGCCATGGTTTTAAAGATATGGAGGTGGAAGGGATATTCCTTTTCTTCCTCCTCTTTCTTAATTGTCTCTTGCCAGCGAGGGAGGAGAGAGGCATCTTTATCTTTTGTCGTCGTTGAGAGGATCGATTTCAACCCCTGGGCATAAAACTGAAACCTTCTGGAAGGCGTCTGAAAAACGCGTCCCCACTCTTTATAATCGTACATGGGATCCCACCATCCACCTTTCTCCTGAAGGAGCTTCCAGAATTCTTCGAAGTTCGTGTAGGAAGGAGCCCACCAGCCTCCCTTCTGAAGAAGCCGGGTCCAGGCCTCTTCAAACTGGAGGCCGAAGGTATCCCCCCGTTTCGCTTCAAAGATTCCTTTGAGCCCGTAGATCATCGCCTCTCTGAAATCATTCCATGGGAATGACTTCTGAATCCCACCTCCCAGAGATTTTGTTAACTGGAGAATGACATCCCCTGTGGCCTTAGTTTGGTAAAGCGGCTGGACGACCGGTTGACGAATTCCAAGAACCGGGAAACCACTGTTCAAAAAGGCGGGGTCATCCTGCCATCTCTCAAGTGGGGTATGGTCCGGTAACACGAGGTCTGCCATCTCAGTTGTATCGTCCATGTAGGGTGAAAAGCTGACAATCAGCGGGATGTCAGAAAATGCTTTTAAGAAGAGATCTGGATTCGAGTTTGAAAAGAGGGGATTGGTGTAGTAAAGGAATAATACTTTCGGTTTATAGGGCTTCCCTGAGATCACATTCCTGGCAAAGAGGTGGGGCCGATGCATGACCATGGAACCCCCTCTGCCTCCATCCATCCTCTCTCTCACAAGGCCCTTCTTGGCGACGGTATCTTTTATCGAAGGGGGGAGAGATTGATAGGGGACCGTCCTTGGAATGAGTACTCCACCTGCGGTGTCAATATTGCCAGTTAATCCATTCAGGACAGCCACCGCCATCTGGTGAAAGGGTCGGTCTCGATGACCGATGGCCAGGGAAGGCTGGTTTGAGGTGAACTCGCGTGCAAGACGGATGATGGTATCCACGGCAACGCCCGTTTCCTTCGATGCTCTCTGGGGCTCATATTCGGAAAGGACGTAATCCTTAAAGCCAATCTGTTCCCTGCCATTTTCGTCTCTCCAATTTTCGAATCCAAAGGTGAGGTTCGACACAAACTCTTTATTATAGAGGCCTTCCTTAATCATCATATGGGCAACGCTGAGGGCTAGGATTCCCTCTGTCCCGGGCTGAATGGGAATCCATTCATCGGCTTTAATTCCCGTGACAGAAAGGCGTGGTTCGATCTGGATGAGTTTTCCCCTCTCTCCGGGCCTTCCTCTTCGAAAATAGCCATAAGCCGTCAGAGCCTGGACAGGAGACCAGTAAGACTCCAATAATCCTGATCCAAAGGAGAGTAGATAGCGGACATTTTCCAAGTCATAAGCAGGTTGGGAGAAGATGCCTTGTGTAAGATAGAGCCCTTCGATAGGACCGCCCTCCGATTGAAATTGGTTGTCAATATAGTTGGGAGATCCGTATGCTTCCATGAAACGTTCCCAGAAAGTCCTCATCAACCCTCGATACTTTCCCCCCAGGACGACCAACTGGTGGGCCTCCCCTTTCTGTCTCAAGTCTTTCAATGATTCTGCAACGAGATGAAGTGCCTCTTCCCAGGAGATAGGTTGCCATTTGCCTTCGCCTCTATTCCCGGTTCTTGTTAGAGGGGTACGGATGCGATCCGGATCGTAAAGGCCCTGAAGGCCAGCAATTCCTTTCGGACAGAGGGTCCCCCGATTCACAGGGTGGAGGGGATTCCCGGCGATATTGACCGCCCACCCATCAATCACCCTCACCAGGATCCCGCAGCCGCCCATACATTGGCCACAGACCGAAGGAATCCATTTTTCTACTCCGGGGGCGTTGGGCTTCTCCACCGCAGGGAGTTGGGACCATTTCCAGAAACCACCGCCCAAGGCAATGGCCACTCCCGCTCCCCCACCCATCTTTAAAAAATCGCGACGATTAATTTTCATACGAGATCTCTAAATCCGAAATCCGAATATCGAAACTCGAAACAAATCCGAAATTCGAATTTTCGAAATCCTAAACTCTTTTGTTTGGAACATTTGTATTTTGAATATTCGTGCTTGTTTCGGATTTCGTCCTTCGAATTTAGGATTTCTCTTAGACATGGCATGCCAAACAGTCGTTGGTTACTTTTTTCTTGGCATGACAATCCATGCACCAGTTCATCGTCATCTTCACCCATGGTTTGGAAGGAGGTCTTTCACTTTGGCCGATATCGCCATGGCAGTTCTTGCATTCCATCTTTCCTAAGACGACATGGCGAAGATGGGAAAAGAAGACATGGTCAGGCTGCTGGTAAACCCGTTTCCACCGGATCTCCTCACCTTTTTTATGAATTTGTCTGATTTTTTCTTCTTCAGGGTTTTGGGTAACAGGATCTTTGTGGCACTCTAAACAGGTGGTTACTTTGGGCATGCCAGAAAAGGTCTGGTCTTTGAAATGTGGATGGCAGGTGAGGCACTCCATTCCCTGCTCCACATGTTTCTTGTGGTTGAAGGAGATGGGTTGTCCGGTCTTCGAGCCTATTCCGAGGCGGATGAGAAGGAGGAGCAGTACAATCCCTGTCCCCAACCCGATCAGGAAGGGTTTCATTTACAGAACCTTTGATCGTTAGATTTTCTCCCCCCTAAGAATTTTTATAACAACACTTCTTTTGAATTGCAATGAATTTTTGTAAGGTCAAGCAGCCCCCCCCTAATAACGCTTCAAACCGATTATCTCTCGTTCATATTCGGTGTGCGTAAATTCCCCGGTGACAATGGGTATGGCCACCTTCATGAGGAGCGTGAAAATCAGAAGCCCTAAGGCCCAGATGCCGAAGGAGACCATAAGTTCCAACAGGTTGGGTAGGTATTCATAGATCTCCCCGAGGGGATCGGGCACAAATCCAGGGATGACGAACCCCGGTCCTTTCTCGATCCAAACTCCCATAATCACCAGGAGACACCCCAGATTGAGAGTAGTTAGACGTTTTCGGGTATGGGGGACCAGGAAGATAAAGAAGGCCATTACATTCATTGCCATGGCTGCCCAGATCCAGGGTACGAGGAAATTGTGGCCGTGGAGGCCTTCGAAGAGATATTTAAAAGCAGCAATATGGACTGTATGGGAATAATATTCCTTATAGATCTCTGATCCCAGGAGGAAGAGATTGAGAAACATAGCATAGGCAATCAGTTCTGCAATTTTGAAGAGGGCATCATCCTCCAGCTTGATGGCTGAAACCTTCCGGATGATCTGAAAAATGATGATAATGATTGCAGGTCCAGAGCAGAAGGCGCTCGCCAGAAACCTCGGGGCAAGAATCGATGCATTCCAGAAGGGGCGGGCAGGAAGGCCATTGTATAAGAAGGCCGTAACGGTGTGAATCGCAACGGCCCACGGGATGGAAGCCAGGATGAAAGGAAGGATAAATTTCCAATTGGGTTCTTTGTGGTAGTAAAATCTGACCAAGAGATAGATAGGGATAAGAAGGTTCAAGATCAAATAGCCGTTGAGGGCAAGAACGTCCCAGGCCAGAAGCGATTGAGGGAAATTCATCTTTCCGATAACGGGAAGCATGTGCCAAAAACGGTCAAGCCTCCCGAGGTCAACCATGACAAAGAGAATAGCCATGATGACGGAGGAGGCAGCAAAGAGCTCTCCGAGGATGACAATCTCTTTGATTGGCTTGAAATGATAGATATAAGCCGGGATGACCAGCAAGACCGCAGCGGCAGCCGCTCCGACAAGATAGGTGAAATTGGCAATATAAAGACCCCAGGAGACCTGATCATTCATATTTGTCGCGAAAAGGCCGACGTCGTGCTGCCTGAGGTAGTAAAAGAGGCCTATGGCGATGAAGGCTAGGAGCAAAAGGCACCATGCATAATAAGCAGTGCTTCCCCTTGCCACCAGGGTCAAGGTCTTCCTGTAGAAATGCCAGGTTTCCTTCAAGGTGTCTTGCAGTTTTTCCATACCTTTACGCTAGGCCTCGAAGAAGTAGTAAAATTTGGGCTCTGTATTCAAATCCTCCTTGAGTCGGAAGACCCTCTTGTTCTCGATGATGTACCGTATCTCACTTTTGGGATCGAGAAGATTTCCAAATTTTCTCGCCCCGGTGGGGCAGGCTTCTACACAGGCGGGATATCTCCCTGATCTCACCCTCTGGATGCAAAAGGTGCACTTTTCCACAGCGCATTTCATCCTGGGTCTGTTTCCGAGGTAGTGGACCGAAGTGTTCAATTCCTCGGGAGGAATGTTCGGCTCGCCCCAATTGAAAAGCCTCCCCTTATAAGGACAGGCTGCGATACAGTACCTGCAACCGATACACCAGTTATAGTCTACGACTACGATTCCGTCTGGTTCTTTCCAGGTGGCGTGGACTGGACACACCTTCACACACGGGGGGTCCTCACACTGCTGGCATTGAACAGGCAGATAGACGAACCCTGTCTCCGGAAATGCTCCGAATTTTCAAGATTGATCAGGTTTCCTCTCTTGAGCCTGAGGACTCTGATCCAATGGAGCTGACGTTTATATCGAGACTGATTATTTTCCCTGACACAGGCATAGACGCATCTCCTGCACCCAATGCACCTGGATAGCTCAAGGCCATAACCCCATAGAGCCTCCTGCGGAGCTTCCTTCATGCTGATCTGGAATTTCCTTCCATATTTTTCCTGATATCTCCGCTCCAGTTTGACGATGAGGCTTCTCTTATCCTCCTCTGTCATCTCCAGAAAGTGTTTTTGAAGAAAGTCCTCAGTCTCCTCTTTTGTACAAGCAGACAGGTAGGGGATGGAAAGTCCGCCGATGGCAGCGAATGAGAGGTTGCGGATGAATTCTCTTCGTGTGGTACGCTTATCTCGCATCTTCCTATTCCGAGGGCCGAAATGGAGGGGGTTCGGGCTTTATGGGTTTAAGTTGGGGTTCGTGGGGATCGTGGCAGTGGGCGCAGAGGAGATAGGTCCTTTTCCCTGCACCGGTAAAAAAACCGGTCCTCTTCCCATGAATCCCTGCACGCCAAGCCCTGTAAACGTTCCCATGGCATTCGCCACAGAGCCTATAGCTTTCCGTGAAATTGATGAGTTCCCCGTTATAAAGCCTCAATTTATCCCGATTTCTTGCTTCGTGGCAGTCAAGGCACCATCGCATTGTCTCAGCATGATGAAGTTTGATATCGCTATGTTCATCCTTCAACTCCCTCTTTTTTCGGTTCATCTCCATAGAGGCATGGCAGTCGCTACAAGGAAACATGCCCTCCGTCATGGGAGGAGGGGAGACGGGAAACTCTTGACTTGCACCGCTGACAAAGGAGACGAAACAGGCCCCTGATAAGAATCCTATTACAATAACGCATATGGTTGTTTTCATTCTGTTCTACACGGCAGGAGGAAAATGGACTAAGACCTGTTCACTTACTGCCCCTAACGAAAAACCAACACTTTTATTAACATCTCTAAATACAAAAAGCAAATTTTTTGAGAAATTTTTCAAAAGAATGATTCCTTCAACAACCCCAAGCCCTCAACGTAGGAAGTCGAAAGGTTGACAAGGGACGGAAATCATACTAAAGTTTTTATCAAACGACGCAGGTGATTGGAAGGATAGATTAGGATGGGTAAAAGATATTGGGGAAATAAAGTCGCCTTTATTTTCATGGGATTGTTCCTCTTCATTCCATCTTTTAAAGTATCCGCATGCACCCTTTTCGGAGCCATCGGTGATCGCGTGGAAGGGGGTGGGGCTCTCATTGCGAAGACAAGAGATCTTGCGAGGGACCGCGAACAGGTCTGGATCCAAATGGTTCCCCAAGGGGGATACCGTTATCAAGGTGTTGCTTCGAAAGGGACAAAACACGTGACCTCCGGAATCAACGAGAAGGGGTTGGTCGTTGTGAGTGCAGCGGCCCCAGGCCCTAAGAAAGGACGCAAAGTCACTCCGGTGGGAAAGATCCTTTTGAATGCCTCCTCTGTAGATGAAGTCATCGGTTTGGTCCAAGACGGAGAAATCCAGGGACCGATCTACTATCTCGTGGGAGATATTCATAAAATAGCCCTCCTCGAAGTGATCGATGGCTATCAGTTTGGATTTCTCATCCAAGAGAATGGAGTGCTCTCCCACACCAATCACTTCATCCTAAAAGATATGGAAAAAATGAATCGAAAGATCGGGAGGAGTTCTCAGACCAGGTTGAATCGGATTGAGAATTTATTGAGCAAAGGTCTTCTTACGAAGGACCGGTTCATTGCTTTTGCTCAGGATCACTTCAACGGACCTGGAGACAATTCCGTATGCCGCCATTTTGAAGCGAGTATTCCATCAAGTGAAGGGACAGTTTCCGCTACAATCTACCATCTGCCTAAGAAAGGCCCTCCTGAAATTTGGGTAAATTTGAAGAAACCCTGTCAGTCGGCATTTGAAAGAAAATAAGGATCTTCAGGGGAAGGCTGAAGCGTTGAAAGGGATCGTCCCTCGCTGACAGGAAAGGATCCTTCGTCGAATCCATTTTTTTGTCCGTGCTACAAAGATGAAGGAAGGGAATATCCAGATTTTGGGCCTATTCCCTCCAGGGACCACGGGCTTGCCCGTGGGGCGTCATTCTTAGCCAGCGCTGATACAAAATGTTTTGTCAACTTGAATTTCGAGCAATGGGTGTGATAATTTCCTCCTATGTATATCCATATTCAATTGCTTCCTTTTCGTTCGGCTCCTAGCCTTCTATCTAATCGAGTGATCGTTGTCATCGATATTCTGAGAGCAACCTCTGTGATCGTCCAGGCAATGTCGCAGGGAGCCAAAGAGATCATTCCCGTAAAGACGGTAGAGGAAGCCTTTCAATTGGCGAAAACCCTTCCCCCAAGCACCACGCTCCTTGGAGGGGAGAGGGATTCCAGAAAGATCGAAGGATTCGACCTGGGGAACTCACCGAGGGAGTATCAGGCTGAGACAGTAAAAGGAAAACGATTGATTTTAACGACAACCAACGGGACAAGGGCTTTCCATGCTGTCTCTTCCGGCAAGGAAGTTCTGGTCGGAAGTTTCTTCAATATCAGTGCAGTGGCAGGGAGATGTTTTGAAATGGATCGAGACCTTCTGATCTATCCCTCGGGAGACGAAGGGGATTTTTCACTGGAAGATACGGTGTGTGGAGGGATGTTGATCGATCGAATCATGAAGAAGAGCAATCAGTCATTTCGCTTAACGGATGCCTCCCTTTCTGCTCACATTCTCTATCAAAGATTTGAAACCAGTCTGATCGAGTCTTTCTACCTCTCACACCATGGAAAGGACTTGGTCGATCGAGGATTCGAAGAAGATCTTCCCCATTGCGCCCAAGTGGATATGACGAACGTTGTGCCTGTATTTAAGGAGGGAGTCATTCGAATCCCCCATCCCTCTCCCCTTCGGGGAGAAGGGAAGGGTGAGGGGAGTAGCCTGTGCTAAGCCATGCATCCTACGTGGTACATGGCGATTTGGAGGAAAGCGATGCGCCACCCAGAGCGGGAATTGAAAGATAGAGAGACGATGGCAGCTTTGTTAGATAAGTCGCCGGTTGGAAGGATCGCGACGGTCAACAAGAAGGGTGTACCTGTCATCAAACCTGTCAATTTTCTTTACTGGTATGGAAAGATCTACATCCATTCCTCCTCGGAGGGAGAGAAGACCAAAGACATCCGTCGGGGAAACCCCGTCTGCTTTGAGGTGGACGAGCCCATTGCTTTTGTGACAGCCAGAGGGAATGCCTGTTCGGCGAATTATTACTTCCGCAGCATTATTATTAAGGGGAAAGCGGGTTTGCTGAAACAAGGGTCCAAGAAGCTTGAGATTCTCGAAAAGTTGATGGAGAAATACCAGCCTGAAACAGGCTACGGAAAGATCCCAGGGGAGATCGTCAAAAAAACAGCGATCATCGAGATCGTTGTCGAAGAGATAACAGGGAAAGAGAGATTGGGTTAATGACATCTGCTGTCTCGATTGTCAGATGCCAAAGGTATGAGGACGAGGAGGTCCTGAAAGGGCTTCGAAAAGCCGTTGGTTTCCTTGGAGGCATCGAACATTTTGTTCAAAAGGGGAATCGTGTTCTTCTTAAACCCAATCTCCTCATCGGAAAGGCTCCGGAAAAGGCGGTCACAACCCATCCCTCCATCCTCAAAGGGATGATCCAGTTGGTACGAGAAGGAGGGGGCATCCCATTCATAGGAGACAGCCCTTCCATTGGAGGTTTGGTGAGAACGGCTGAAAAGGCCGGCATCAAGAGAGTGGCGGATGAGATGAATTGTCCCCTCATAGAGTTTGATAGGCCGGCCCTTCCTTCGAAGATACTGGGAAAACACTTTAAACGGTTAGAGGTTGATCAGGCTGTTTTAGAAGTCGATGTGATCATTAACCTTCCTAAATGGAAGACCCATGGGATGACACTTCTCACCCTTGGAGTAAAGAATCTTTTCGGATGCGTCCCGGGTCCACGAAAAGCCCTGTGGCATCTCAGAGCAGGGGAGGATCGAAATCTCTTTGCCCGGATGTTGATTGACCTCTATCAGGTGGTGAACCCTTCCCTAACGGTTCTGGATGGGATCGTGGGGATGGAAGGAAATGGCCCAAACAGTGGCCGTCCGGTACCCCTGGGATTCATCTTGGCGAGTCCGGATGCCCTATGTATTGACCAGATCGTTTGTGATTTGCTGGGGATTTCGAGGAAGTCTGTGCCGACGAATCGCGTGGCCTTTGAACAGGGCCTGGGAAGGGATGGGATTGAAGTGTTCGGGGAGAGAGTGGAAGATGTGAGAATTTCTCATTTTCAATTTCCACCCTCTTCTGAGGCACATTGGAGCCTTCCAGGGTTCGTCAGAAGGGCTCTCAAGAATGCCCTGAGCACAAAACCGGTTTTCGAAGCTGAGAAGTGCAAATTATGTGATCAGTGTGTAGAGATCTGTCCTCGCAAGGCATTAGAGAGGAAAGAAAATAGGTTGTTTTTCAATTACGGGAAGTGCATTCGATGTTTCTGCTGTCAGGAGGTCTGTCCAGAAGGGGCCATCACCATCAAGCAGGGTTGGGCATCGAGGTTGATAACAAGAAGGCGATGATCTAGCCTTTCATTTGGCGCGGGTCGAGAAATCCGAAGCACGAAATCCGAAATTCGAAACAAATTCAAATTACCAAAATTCTAAACGAGAAAGTGAATGAATTTTTGAAATTTGATCATTAGAATTTTGATATTGTTTCGGATTGGTCCGAAACGGACGCTTCGCCCGACATTCGGATTTCGGATTTTTGGTATCCTAGATGCGTACCATTAAACTCACCATTGAATACGATGGGACTCAGTATTTGGGTTGGCAAATTCAGCCCCAAGGATCAACCCTCCAGGGAATCCTCGAAGATAAAATTCTCTCTCTTACAGGGGAAAAGGTTCATCTCGTAGGATCTGGGAGAACGGACGCTGGGGTTCATGCTATGGGGCAGGTGGCCCATTTTGGAACGAAGAGTCAACTGGACGTCCAAACCATGCAGAGGGCGCTCAATAGTCTTCTTCCATCTGATATTGTGATCCAAGGCGTGGAGGAGATGGATGAAGACTTTCATGCACGAAAGCAAGCAAAAAGTAAGACCTATGAGTATCGGATTCTCAATCGACCTATCCAATCTGTCTTTCATCGAGATTATGTATGGCATATTCCGCAGAGGTTGAATCTCAAGGAGATGAAAAAAGCCAGCCGGACTCTTGTGGGAGAACGTGATTTTTCATCTTTTCAATCTGTGGGTTCACCCAAGCGGACCACCGTTAGAAAAGTGACCAGGGCCGAGTGGAAACGGGGTCCCAGCGGGTTGCTTCGTTTTGAGATCGAGGCCAATGGTTTTTTGAAACAGATGGTGAGGGCCATCGTGGGAACATTAGTCGAGGTCGGAAAGGGAAAGATGACTTCGGAGGAGTTTCAAAAGATTCTGAATTCCAGGGATAGAAAGAAAGCGGGGCCAACTGCACCTGCCCACGGATTGTTTTTGAAAGAAGTGAAATACTAGCCAGTCCTTGACCAGCCGGAAATTCAAACAAGAAATTTTCCATCGAAATAGCAGACACCATCGCCCCATCAGATAAATTCCCGCCAATAATGCGATCGCAATTATAGGAGCAACTTAACAGCGATAGAAATCTTGGATTCTGCGCTTCTAAGGAAGATCGAAAAGTTCTCGGAGTTGTGCGGCCCCGTCAATCTCCTTTGCTACGATAAGATTGACAAAAGGCGAAACCTCGAAGAGCTCAGAGACAAATTCAATTTCCGATTTGCAGTCGAAAGGGTGGATGAAACAGCTTTTCTGCAATTGGTGGAATCCCAGTTGCTTCAGTTTGCTTCGGAGAGCTTCCCTGCCTTGCTTCTTTCGTTCGGGAATATCAAAGATGACGATGCGCCAACAGCCATCCCACTTTCTAGGCCTTTTAATCAACGTTTGGCCCAGGTTGAAATGTAACATCCGTTTCTTCCCGTCCTCTGAAAGAGTGAGAATCTGCTCTCCCTCTTTTTCAGCGATGGAGACGAGGTGCCTTCTTTTGAGATAGGATAAGGATTTGATGAAATTTGCGCTTCTTTTTGCGTTATACTTTTTTGAAAAAATCCGAAGGACGGGTTTCAAGGCTTTCGGCAGGACGGGCATAAGAAAAGTCGCAGGAATTACCTCACCCGCAGCAATCCTGATCAAAATATCCTTTGCCAATTGACCTTTTAGATGACGTTTGGAATTAGAAAGGAGGATATGGCCTTTTTCTCTTCTCGTACTCGATCTTTTTTGCATAAGTCTCCTCTGGAAAAAGTGCTGCTAAAACTGCGATCGCAATTTTAGCAGCAGTCGGTATTTAGGTTGCGTCATGATGGTCTTCCATCAGGAGGGGGTTAGAGATATCACCGTAACTCCGTTGGGGTCAACGGCTTTATGTTTTGATCAACTCATAGTTCCTGGTGCCCAGTCCAATCTCTTCGGCGTAAGAGAGTTGAATGCTCCAGTCCACCTCCGGATAGAGGGCCCGGAATTTATCCTCTCCATTTTCCCAATTCTTTGGAAGTTTGGAGGCGCGGTTTCCTGACTCCTGGTTCACCAGATCCACAGAGGCTTGATCGATGGCCACAGGATCTTCAGAAGCAAGGATTCCAATATCATTCACAATGGGAGTATCGGAATATCCATAACAGTCGCAGGCGGGAGAAATCTGAGTGAGAAAGTTGAGGTAGAGAGCCTTTCCTTTCTTCTTATGGACTGCTCCGTAGGCATGTTCCACCATCTTTTTTTGGAAGAGGGGGATGGTCTCATTCCACTTGATTTGGACCGCTCCAGTAGGGCAGGTGAGGATGCATTCTCCACACCCGACACATTTTTGGGGATCGATAGAAGCCACGGCCTTTTTTTTCTCGACCCCCGGCTCGAAGGATTTCATCATGATGGCCTCATACGCACAGGTGGTGAGACAACGTTTACACCCATTGCAGGTCTTCTCCTTAACTTGAGGGGAAATATTCGAATGCTGGCTCAGCTTCCCTTCGCGACTTGAACATCCCATCCCCAGATTCTTCAGCGCCCCTCCAAATCCTGAAAGTTCATGTCCCTTGAAATGGGCCACGCCGATCAGGGCGTCTGCCATATAGATATCATGGGCGATGGAAACCATCTTGAAAAGGGGTAGGTCAATTTTCACTTTAACGGCGCTATTCCCCCGGAGGCCATCGGCGATGAGAATGGGTGCCTCAATGACCGAATAGGTGAAGCCATGCCGATAGGCAGTGGTCAGGTGAGAAATGGCTTCTTGCCGCATCCCGCGATAGAGGGTGTTCGTATCGGTTAAGAAGGGTCTGCCTTTACTGTCCTTCACCCGGTCGACCACCCTCCTTAAAAAGATGGGCCGGACAAAAGCCGTATTTCCTTTTTCACCAAAATGTAGTTTGATGGCCACCAGATCCTTCTCCCGGATCTTTCCTTTCAGGTCGGTTCGATCCAGAAGAAGGTCAAGTTTATCCAAAAGGGTCTTTCCGCCTGCCTTTAAATCAGCAAAGTAAACGTCTCTCTTCATCCTTTAACCTCCGTTTCTGGGATTCTAAGAGAATTAAGATGGAGTGTCAACGAGGGTCCTGAGAGGTCGATAAGGGTTGACTTTTGTCCGGGTAAAAGGTAATTTATGTAAATTGTTTAATGGTATTGAATGGATGAGGGAAAGGAGAGGAGATGAAACGAGTTGAGTCGAGTCACATTCGAAACTTAGGAACCTTCGGTCATGGTGGAGAGGGGAAGACTTCTTTGGCGGAAGCGATCCTTTTCGATACAGGGGAGAATAACCGCTTGGGACGTGTTGATGATGGGTCTTCCCTGATGGATTTCGAACCGGAGGAGATCAATCGAAAGATCAGCATCAGCGCCTCCCTTGCGCACTTCGAGTGGGAAAAACATCAGTTTCATATGATCGATACCCCTGGATATGCAAATTTCATTGCAGAAGCAAAGGCCTCGATGAGGGTCGTGGACGGCGCGATTATTGTTGTTGGAGGGAATTCGGGGGTCAAGGTTCAGACCGAAACGGTATGGGGATATGCCAATGAGTTCCAGGTGCCGAGGGTCCTCTATGTGAGCAAGATGGATATGGAGAGAGCCGATTTCTTCAAGGTGGTGGAGGAAGTAAAGAAGGCCTTTCCGTCTCAACCTGCCGTTCCGGTTGAGCTTCCGATAGGAGGAGAAGGAAACTTAAAAGGTGTGGTGGATTTGATTCAGATGAAGGCCTATCTCTATCGAGAAGATGGAAGCGGGCAGTTCGAACTCAAGGAGATCCCGCCGGATCTGAAGGAGGAGGCAGGACAACTCCGGGAGAAGTTGATCGAGACCGTGGTGGAGGTGGATGATCAATTGATGGAGAAGTATCTGGAATCTGGAGAAATCTCAACCGAGGAAGTGCTCCGATGCCTCCGAAAGGGGACGATCGAGAGAAGGCTGGTTCCCGCTGTCTGCGGCTCCTCCATCCGGAATATTGGTATCCATCCCCTTTTGAATCTGATGATCTCTTGTTTCCCATCCCCTCTCGAGAGAGGCCCGGTTCAGGGGAAGAATCCCAAATCAGGCGAAACCGAGACCAGGGAGCCGAAAGAAGACGGACCTCTCTCCGCTTTTATCTTCAAAACGATTGCGGACCCTTTTGCAGGAAAGCTGAACCTGTTCAGGGTCTATTCTGGAAGCCTGAATGCCGACTCGGCGGTTTACAATGCGAAAAAGGAAGTGAAGGAAAGGATCGCACAAATTTTCTTATTGGAGGGAAAGAAGCAAAAACCCGTCGGCTTTGCCAGTGTGGGTGATATTGTTGCGGTGGCCAAGTTAAAGGAGACCAGCACAGGGGATACCTTTTCCGACGAAAAGAAGCCCATCATTTTCGAAGAGACGAAACTTCCTCTTCCGGTGATCTCTTATGCTTTGACTCCGAAAAGCAAAGGCGATGAAGAGAAGATCAGTGCCTCACTCACGCGCATCCATGAAGAAGATCCGACGATGACGATGGGGCGGGATGAACAGACTGGTGAGATTATCCTCTCTGGAGTGGGACAGACCCACGTGGAGGTGATCGTTGAAAAATTGAGGAGAAAATTTGGTGTAGAGGTGAACCTGAGTACTCCGAAGGTTCCCTATAAAGAGACGATTAAAGGAACCAAACAGGGGGTGGTCTATCGACATAAAAAGCAGACCGGTGGACGAGGGCAATTCGCCGAGGTCCATTTTGATGTCTCTGCTCTTCCGAGAGGAGGAGGTTTTGAATTTGACAATGACTTGGTGGGGATGAATGTTCCAAGGAATTTTGTACCAGCCGTCGAGAAAGGGATTGCCGAGGCCATGCAGAGCGGTGTCCTGGCCGGGTTTCCTGTCGTGGATGTGAAAGTTCGATTTTATGATGGGAAGTCTCACGAGGTCGATTCTTCAGAAATGGCCTTCAAGATTGCGGCGATCATGGCCTTCAAAAGAGGGGTACAAGAGGCCAATCCGGTTCTCCTCGAACCGATTATGAAGGTAGAGGTGACGGCGCCCGACGAGAATATCGGGGATGTGATCGGTGACCTCAACAGCCGGCGGGGAAGGGTCATGGGCGTTGAATCGAGAGGGACGTCTCAGGTGATCCAGGCCAATGTCCCCATGTCAGAAATGCTGAAATACGCTCCAGACCTCAAATCGATGACAGGGGGAAGGGGATCCTTTACCATGGAATTCTCCCATTACGAGGAGGTCCCTGCACAGTTGACTGAAAAGATTATCGCGCAGGTCAAAAAAGATAAGGAGAAAGAGAGTTAATAAAGACCATTGAAAATTGCAGATTGCAAAATGCAAAATGAAAAATAGAAAAGTTCAAACAATTTTGAATTTTGCAATTTACAATTTATATTTTGCATTGATCTTTTGATATGAAAGCAGTGCTCCAGAGGGTTCAGTCCGCTCAGGTTTTCGTGGATGGTCGATTAACCGGAAAGATCGGGAAAGGCCTTCTGGTATTCGTCGGAGTGGGGAAGGGGGACGAGGATGGCGATATCTCCTACATGGTCTCGAAAATTCCCGATCTCCGGATCTTCGAAGACACCTCGGGAAAGTTTAACCTTTCCCTGAGGGAGGTCAATGGAGAGATGTTGATCGTCTCTCAGTTCACCCTGTATGGGGACTGTAAAAAAGGGAGAAGACCCTCTTTCACCGAGGCGGAAGAACCCGCTGTTTCAAAAGCGCTTTACGAACGATTGATCCACCGAATGAGAGAACAAGGCATTCCCGTCGAGACAGGAGAATTTCAGGCCAAAATGGAGGTCCATCTCGTCAATGACGGCCCCGTGACTCTTCTGCTGGATAGTAAGAAAGTTTAGAGTTCAAAGTTAAAAGTTAAAAATTTGAAATTTAAGATGAAAAAATTTCTATACCTCCTTTGTTTGATTGGCTTCTTTCTCTTCCTGGGCTCCTTCTCAATAGCCCAGGTATCAAAAGGGGGGATGCGTATGAAAGAGATCCGGGAACCTGCAGTGGCAGGGATGTTCTATCCTGACAAGCCGGAAGTCCTTTCCCGTGACGTGAAGCAATATATCGAGAGGGCAGAGAAAGCAGAGATAGAGGGTGACATCGTTGCCTTTGTCTCCCCCCACGCCGGATATATGTATTCTGGGCAGGTGGCTGCTTGTGCCTACAGGTTGATCGAAGGGAAGGCCTTCGACACCGTGGTGGTGGTTGCGCCGAGTCACCGGGCCCTTTTCAAAGGCGCTTCCCTTTATGATCGGGGAGGATATCGGACCCCTCTGGGAATCGTCCCTATTGATGTGGAACTTTCTAAAAAAATGATGGAGCAACGGAAAGAGATTCAATTTATTCCTGAGGCCCACGCTGAGGAGCATTCGGTGGAGGTCCAGATCCCCTTCTTACAGGTGGTGTTAAAAACATTCAAACTCATCCCTATTGTGATGGAGCCCTACTGGAGTTGGGAGACCTGTCAATCTCTGGCGACCGCCATTGCCGAGACGGTGAAGGGGAAAAATGTTTTACTAGTCGCCAGTTCTGACCTCTCTCATTTTCATTCCTATCAAAAGGCGGTAGAATTAGATAAAAGGGTTCTCCAGCATATCGAACGTTTTGACCCGGAGGGATTGAATCGAGATCTCAGACAGGGGCGCTGCGAAGCCTGTGGAGGTGGCCCTATCCTGTCGATTATGTTGGCCGCTAAGGCCCTGGGAGCCAATAGAGGCAAAGTGCTCAAGTATCTCAACTCAGGAGATGTGACAGGAGATCGAAGCCGTGTGGTCGGATATGCAGCAGGCGTCTTTTACAGAACGGCCGGAGGCACAGAAAAAATGAAGGAAGAGAAGAAGGTCGGTGTCGATTTGGGTTTAAGTGAACAAGAAAAAAAGACCCTTCATCATATTGCAAAAACGGTGATCGAAAATAAGGCGAGGGGAAAGACAGTCCCAGAGTTCAAAGTGGATTTCCCCATCCTGAAGGAGAACCGAGGCGCTTTTGTGACGATCCAGAAGAAGGGGCAATTGAGAGGCTGCATTGGATATATTGAAGGCCGAGGGCCTCTCTATCGAACGGTTGAGGAAATGGCAGAAGCTGCGGCCTTCCGCGATCCCCGTTTCATGCCAGTCAACGAGAAGGAACTTCCGGAGCTGGATATCGAGATCTCTGTTCTGACCCCTCTTAGAAAGATAACGGATATCAATGAGATCGAAGTGGGGAAGCACGGGATCTATATAATAAAGAGGCCATTTTCAGGTCTCCTCCTGCCGCAGGTGGCTACCGAATATGGATGGGATCGTCAAACCTTTCTGGAACATACTTGCCAAAAGGCTGGTCTTCCCTCCAATGCCTGGAAGGACAAGAATACGGAGATCTATATTTTCTCGGCGGATATATTCTAAAGGGCGGAACAGTGCTAAAAACCTCTATGACTCGATCGAGCCACAGGAAGGCGCTTCTAGGGAAAAAATTCAAGCCGAATAATCGTGCGAAGATC
>SMTZ1_10013835_pt1 | contig 20814 bp, 20 predicted proteins | sample DeeMarSWOR136_30_FD_25667 | JGI IMG/M metagenome (IMG submission 25667) | reverse complement strand
GGATGCGCAGGAACAGGCCGGCAGACAGTATCCCGAAAAAGGAAAGACCTGTTAGCCATGTATCCAGAAGAAGCTATCGTCCTGCACCTTGGCTATTCCGGAATCGGGATCTGATGCATAGTCTCCAATGCGCAGAGCCGGTTGATCAAGAAGACTTGACCAATAGGCTCAACCACATCCATTTTACTAACGGGCATATCCTTGTCCACCTCCGTTGTCCTCAATACGAAGAGGGTATCCTTGTCCGAGCATATCCTGAAGTGATGAGGCCTCAGGCATCGAGCTTAAGAATTATCAATTTCAGCATCTTGTCGTCGATAATGGCCGGTCCATGATACTGGTACCAGCCGTATTACACAAGATAGACAAAAACGGTCTTACGGTTGAATTACCACTTACAAGCTATGCTATAGGCCACCGGCAGGCGAGGCGGTATGCCTGCCAGGAAGTCGTCGTCGAATTGGTGCAAAGCGGTTTCCAGGCAAAAGGCAAATTAGTGGACTATAGCCCTGTTGGGCTCCGTATTAGGGTCAGGCCTGAGCCATCATCTTCGTTCCACTGGTTGAACCCAGATGCGCGGGTCGTCATTTGTTTACGCCACGGTCAACAGATTCTATTTTCTGGCATTTGCCGGTGTATTCGCGAGCAGGGCAAACTTCAGGAAAGGGAGATTGTGCTGGCTCCCCTGGATAGACACATCAACCGCTTCAAGCGGAGCCAGTTCCGCAACCCACGCCAGCACTTAGTACCATCTCCTACTCTCATCTTCGATCATCCTCTCTCAAGAAAGAGAGTCCAACTGGAGGTTTGTGATATCTCCACTTCGGGGTTTTCGGTTTATGAGAAGGCAGATGAAGGAGTTCTGCTGCCTGGTATGATCCTGCCCGAGTTAACAATCGATTTCGCGAGTACCTCAAGTTTGAAGTGCTCTGCTCAAGTCATCTACCGCTTAGAGGCAGAGGAAGCAAGTATCCGCTGTGGCCTTGCCATTCTGGACATGGATATGAGTACTTACAGCCGTCTGACCCACATACTAACCAAGGCCCTGGATCCCCATGCCTATATTTCCAGTGAGGTCGATATGGATGAGCTGTGGGAATTCTTTTTCGACACGGGCTTTATCTACCCTAAGAAGTATCGTCTTATCCAGTCCCATCGGGAGGAATTTAAAGAGACTTATCGAAGGCTTTATCAGGAGAGCCCTGAGATTGCAAGGCATTTTACCTACGAAAAGAACGGGCGGATTTATGGCCACATCTCCATGGTAAGGGCCTATGAGAGAGCCTGGCTGGTTCACCAGCATGCAGCCAGGACTGCAGATTTTAAGCGTTCTGGTTTCATGGTGTTAATGGAAATACTGCATTATCTGAATGATCTATATCGCCTGCCCTCTGCAAAAATAGATTATGTGTTCTCTTATTTTCGCCCCGAGAATAAGTTCCCGGATCGAGTTTTCGGTGGTTTTGCCAGAGCCCTGAAGAACCCCAGGGGTTCGTCTTTGGATGCGTTCTCATATCTCACGTATCCCACTCTTTCCATGGGGCCTGGGCTTCCGGAGGGATGGCTGCTTCAGGAATGCTCTACGGTCGATCTAGCTAACTTGAGTCGGTTCTATAACCATTACTCAGGAGGTCTTCTATTGGATATCTTGCGCCTGGGACATAAGAATTCAAGCGATGAATCTCTAGAGGATCTCTATAGTGGGCTTGGTTTTATGCGGAGATGGACTGCATATTCACTTACCCATTATGGCAAGCTACGTGCTGTTCTAATTGTTAATCAATCAAACCTGGGAATCAATCTCTCTGAACTTTTAAACTGCATCAAGATTCTGATAACGGACTCAGACGCTCTTCCCTGGGATATACTCTGCACTGCCATTAACCAGTTGACCGGTTTCTATCAAAGAGAAAGTGTCCCTGTCCTGATTTATCCATCTGACTATCTACAGACCAAGAGTGTCCCCTTTGAAACAAAAAAATATCTGCTATGGATCTACGACGCCCGCCTCATTAGGGAATTTACGGAATTTTTGCAGCGAAAATTTAGAATAAGTTATCACTTCAGTAATACTCTACCGAACTAGTCCGGCCTCTTCGTTCATCTGCTCGTTGATTTCTATCGTTTGCACTTCCCCTTGTATTCTTTCGCTACTAATGTGTCTGTATCAAGCTCACCTTATGAAAAAGCGCTTAGGCCTAACACAAAGCACAGTGCTATCCCAACAAGTCAAAGAAATAGAACAAAAATAGGAATAACATTCGACTAAAGGCATAGAATTATTATCAGACGATTCATTTTTCTCGAAATAAGAATTAAACTAACAAATAACTTAATTGACATATTGAATAATCTGTTTGTATAATAAATTTTAATATTTCATAATTAATATGCACTTAGAGATATTCCCTCTTTAAGGGATAATCAATGGACTCGCCTAAGTTGAATAATAACATGGATGAGCCCCTGTATAATAGTAGAATTATAAAGATCTTCGTAGAGTTTCTTAACAAGTATTATCCTGATGCGGACATTGATTCTGTCCTAAAATATGCAGGAATGACGAGATATGAGGTAGAGGATCAAGGTCACTGGTTCACTCAGTGCCAAGCTGATCGTTTCCACGAAATCTTGGTTAAAAAGACAGGTAATCCAAATATCGCCCGGGAGGCAGGGCGCTATGCAGTATCATCTGGGGCGATGGGTGCTTTTAGACAATACTTATTGGGCTTAATGAGCTTGACTTCTCTCTATCTCTTAATGGAAAGGATTTATCCCGTCATGAGTCGCGGAGCTGATGTCAAAGTAAAGAAAGTTGGATCTAACAAGGTTGAAATTGTCTCGACCCCTAAACCGGGAGTTGATGAAAAGCCCTATCAGTGCGAGAACCGGCTTGGTTCTTTTGAATCTGCGGGAAAATTGTTCACTAAAAGGTTGGCCGACATCGAACATCCTTCATGTTTCCACAAGGGTGACAACTGTTGTCGTTACATCATTACTTGGGAGGAGACCCCTTCTCTTATCTGGAAACGTATACGAAATTATTCTCTTCTAGTCAGCATTTTGGCCTGTCTGGCTCTCTACTTTGCATTACCGATCATGACCTGGGTTCTATTCGTCCTCCTGTGTGCCTTCCTCACCATGATGGTTTCCTTTTATGCAGAGCGTCTTGAAAAAAAGGACCTAGCCAAAACCGTTGAAACCCAGGGCGATGCAGCCAAGGACCTTTTGGAGGAAATCAATTTACGCTACAACGATGCACAGCTTATCAAGGAGATCGGTCAGGCTACCTCGAAGCTTTTGAACATCGAGATGCTCCTAAAATGTGTAACGGATGTCATGGCAAAACACCTGGATTTTGATCGCGGTGGGATCTGGCTTGCCAACAAGGAAAAGACCCTCCTTATTTACAACACTGGCTATGGATACAATCCCGAAGTCGAAGGACTTCTCAGAAATACAGATTTCCATCTAGACCGTCCTCGCTCTCGGGGAGTGGCTGTGCTAGCCTTTAAACAACAAACCCCTTTTTTGGTAAACGATATAGGTGAGATTGAAACAGACCTCTCTAGAAGGACCCTGGAATTTGTACAAAGGATTGGTACTCAATCCTTTATCTGTGTGCCTATTGTTTATGAAGGGGAATCATTGGGAATATTGTTCGTTGACAACCCCAAATCTAAGAAGCCCCTTACTCAGAGCGACATGTCTCTTCTGATGGGTATAGCGCCTCAGATTGCTATTAGTATCCACAATGCTATCTCCTACCAGACAATCCAGGAAAGTAGAGAGCGCGAGCAGAATCTCAGAAAGTTATTTGAAAAATACGTGCCTCCACCCGTTATTAAGCAGTATGTGGATTCCGGTGAAACTAGTCTTTTTCGGGGCGAGGAGGCTTCAATTACTGCCCTGTTTTTAGATATCAGGGATTTTACCGCCAGTTCCGAGGCTATGGACGCCAGGGACGTGGTTTCCTTTTTGAATGATTACTTTGAGAGGTGCTCCGTTCTGGTCAGCGAAGAAAATGGACACATTAACAAATATACAGGGGATGGATTTTTGGCCATCTATGGAGCCCCTGAACCATTCGAGCATCATACGGTCTTGGCATTTAATGCGGCATGTAAGATCCTGGAGATGTCCAGGACGTTCATTTTAGGGGGAAAACCCGTTTGAATATACGGCCGTCGGAGACACGGTCAACACAGCTGCCCGCCTTCAGGAACTCACTAGACTTTTCCAGGAGTTCCCCATCATTATGAGCAGGGATACCTGGAATGACCTTGTCGGACACCCTTTCCATCATGCGATTAAGAATTTGGGTGTGCAGGAAATGCGGGGGAAGAAGGAGAAGCTTGAGGCCTTCGGATTCAAACCTCTAAAGGATCTTCCCCTTTCAGCGGCTCAAGGCGACAGGGGCTTCATACCCTTGCAAAGGATCAAGGGGGTGTAGGTAAACCGTCTCTGGTCAAGGAAGAACTTGGTACAGTCGGCAAAAAAGGCATCCTGACCGCCAGGGTAGTCTCCAAATAACTCCCCGAGCTTCGAGCAAACTATCTCCATCTTTTTGATCCAATTGAAAATATCTTCCTCCCTTATCTCTCCATAGATCAAATGGTGTGCCATAAGCTGTACCTGGATATTTTCAAAACCTAGATCATATAAATAGGCATACAGTTTTCGACCAGAGTAGGGATCAAAGTTGTACTCCTGTTGCAGCGTGCTCATAACCTCAAAAAAGATATTTTCTATCTTAGGAGGTAGTTCGTAGTGGTTGAGGCTGTTGCTGTCAAGGTCAATTAAACAGAGACAGCCACCCGGTTTCAGACAGGCCGCCAGGTTTCTTACAATATCAGGACTTTCCAGACGGTAGAACTCCAGGAGAAATCGGACCCATATGAGATCAAAGAGGCCCAAATCGTCCAGAGGATCCCTCAGATCATAGATTTGAAAATCAATTCCCGCTACCTGGCTGTAGTGCTGTTTAGCAAAATGAATCCTCTCCTCTGAATAATCAACTCCTACTATGCTGCCACGTGGCTGGATCATATCACAGAGTGTTGAGGTTACCTTGCCCGTTCCACATCCTGCATCAAGCACCCGGAGCCCAGGCTTTAGGCCACACCAGAGGGCCTGTGTTCGAACCGCTTCTGGGTCAGTCTTGATCTCCAATCGAATTGCCTCCTCCAGATCTTCCATCAAATAGAAATTGGTTCTAGGCATAATGCTACCCTCTTCGCTCTTATCCACAGCCAGACCTTCTCTCGTTGCTTCAATCTGTTTGGATATTTCTAAAGCATCATCGAGTCATCGGAAAAGAAGGTACAACTGTTCTTGGACAGACTAAGTCTTCTTCCTTTTTTAATAATCACCAAAGTGCTCACTTAACATAATTCAGAATCAAATACAAATAAAAGAGTCAATATGATAATCAAGAAATATAATTTATTTATACATAAAATAAATTTAGATATTATTATTCAAAATTGCCTATCGAACGTCTAATACCCCTTTGTCCCCTCTGTTTGAGGTTTTTTAAAAGAGGACGAGCTATTGAACACTTTCAGACAGAAGTAGAGCCCCAGATCCTTCCCTTTGAACCCATAGTCCTCGGATTTTAGACATACTCGCCCATTTTTATGCAAATCCAGAACTTCAATGCCCCGTTTTGTAAACAGGGACGAAAAGTTCTCCTGCCCAAGGCAGAGGTAAATGTGCCATATGTACCGCATGGAACTGAAGCGAGCCAGCCATGCAGTCTATGCCATCTCTGGCCTCCACCACCCGTCAGGTATACCTTCTATCGCCTTCTTTATAGCACTATCCTGATCCGCCCTGATGGTAAAGATAATATGGTTTTCCCTACAACAGTTGATCAGACCTGCTTTGTAGAGGGCACTATCACTTCCTAGATGCCCTATCCTCTTGCCAGAGGGCAGTGCCTTACGGCAGTCCTCAAAAAACCCTACTGCCCGTGCGCCGGGATGCTCATTTCCCTCTCTGAATTCCTCTTTCACAACTACCAGGACTTCTTTAAGGACGCAAATGAGGCGATGATATCCAGGGAGGCCTGTATAGATCATCTTGGCGTCTTGTTTTTCGCCTCTATGGTAAAGGCATCCACCCAGAGGGTATAATGAGTGCCTCGGTGCTTCTTCAGAATACCCTAGTCTCTGAAAGTGCTTTCGGGCCTTGTTTGGGATGTTTCGCATTGGATATTACCTGTGTGAAATGGTATAAAACTAACTTTGTTGAGGGATCGGCTTGAAGAAAAGGATTGTCATAATAGCCTTCTTTTTCCTGCTTTTTGGTGTGGGTATTTTGGTGTACCTTGGGCAACGGGATGTTCAACTAAGGGAGTTGTACTACTCCGGGACTATTGAGGCAAAGCATGCTGAACTGGCCTTTCAGGTAAGCGGCCGAATTGTTGATGTGCTCGTAGATGAGGGAGAGTTTGTTGAAAAGGATCGGATCCTGGCAGCACTTGACCAGTCAGAATATGAGGCCAGGCATGAGCAGGCGAAGGCAAATTTGGAGAGGGCTGTAAAAAGTCTGCAGAGAGCCGAGATGGTCTTGGAGGTCAACAAGAAAACTCTTCCCGATGAGGTTGCAAGGGCAGAGGCAGGTGTAAAGGTGCTCCAGGCAGAACTGAAAGAGCTGGAGGCCGGCTATCGAGAACAGGATATAGAACGGGCGAGATTAGCCTTTTTGACCTCTAAAGACATTATGGAAGAGTCAAGGAAGAACAAGGCTAGGTACGAGAAACTCTTTCAAAAGGGAACTGTTTCGGAAAAGGAATGGGATGCCGTAAAACTGCGCTACGAGACCGCTTTAAAGGACTTTGAGAAGGCCAGGGAAACCCTTGCTATGTTAGAAGAGGGGGTGAGGAAAGAGACTATTCAGACTGCACGTGCTCGAGTTGCCGAGGGGAAGGCTCTACTTAAGCAGGCGAAAAGTAATTTGATGAAGATAGACACAGCAGAAAAGGAAGTTGAGACAGCTAGCGCCCAGGTTAAGGCTGCGAGATCAGCAGTAGAACTTGCAAAAATTTACCTCACTTATACCCAGTTGCGCGCTCCTTTCAAGGGGATAATAACCACCAGGGGAGGTTGTTTTACCTGGCCGGGAGGTTATGACTCTATCAGATCTTTCAACCGTGGAGCTCAAGATATTTGTTGACGAGACGGAAATCGGGAAAATCAAACCAAGCCAGAGGGTTGAAGCCAGGGTGGATACCTTTCCAGACAAGGTCTATATCGGGAAGGTGTCATTCATATCTCCTGAAGGGGAGTTCACACCAAAGATAATCCAGACCCATAAAGAGAGGGTAAAACTTGTTTACCTTGTCAAGGTCTCCATCCCAAACCCAGACCTGGAATTGAAATCAGGAATGCCTGCCGATGCATGGTTCCGATAAGAGCCCAACACCAAAGCTCTCCTGCTCGGAAAGCCCTTTTATTCAAATAGATAAGGTTTCCAAGAGTTTTGGTCAAATAGAGGCGGTCAACGAGGCATCATTTCCGGTGACCGAGGGTACTATATTTGGACTCGTAGGTTCTGATGGGGCAGGAAAATCAACACTACTTCGGATGGTGGCTACTATGATCAGGCCAACCTCAGGTAGAATCCTTATAGACGGCCTAGATGTTGTCTCTCAAAGGCAAAGGATAAAATACCTCATGGGATATATGCCACAAGCGTTCGGACTCTACCAAGATCTTACCGTTGGTGAAAACCTGGACTTCTTCATGGATATATTCGGCATTTTTGGCGCTGAGAGAAGGAAAAGGAGCGAGCGTTATCTCGGGTTTTCCAACCTTCTCCCCTTCATTGATAGACTGGCTGGTGACCTTTCCGGCGGTATGAAGCAGAAGCTTGGATTGGCCTGCGTTCTGGTCCATCAACCAAAGGTCCTCATTCTTGATGAACCCACTAACGGAGTTGATCCTGTATCCCGTCAGGAGTTTTGGGATCTCCTCACCCAGATGAGGAGGGGAGGCATGACCATCCTGATATCAACGGCCTACCTGGATGAGGGGGAGAGATGCGATCAGCTCGCGCTCATGCACCGATCCCGGATCTTTGAGACGGCAACCCCGGATGCGATTCAGTCCTCCTTCCCCAGCCTGGAAGAGGCGATGATCTCCCGTATTAGAAAAGTGGACGAAGGGCTCACCCATGACCACTTCAGGCACTGATGTCATTTATGTGGAAGACCTGGAAAAGAAGTTCGGGCGGTTTGTGGCTGTAGACAAGATCTCCTTTTCCGTCAAGAAAGGCGAGATCTTTGGCTTCCTAGGCCCAAACGGCGCAGGAAAATCGACAACCATCCGAATGCTCTGCGGTATCATAACGCCCACCTCCGGTCATGGCGTGGTTGCAGGTCATGATATTTTTACCGACGCTGAGGAAATCAAGGGTTCCATAGGGTATATGTCCCAGAGATTCTCCCTTTACGAAGACATGACCCCTTTTGAGAATATCCGATTTTACCTGGGGGTCTATAGCGTTCCATTAGAGGAGTGGGATGATCGGATTAAATGGGTCTTTGAGATGACCCGATTACAGGATGTCCGACATCGCCTCGCGAGGGAGTTGCCTCCTGGATGGCGCCAGCGCCTAGCCCTTGGCTGCGCTTTGCTTCACCGGCCGGAAATCGTCTTTCTGGACGAACCCACCTCTGGCGTAGATCCCATCACCAGGCGACACTTCTGGGAATTCATCGATCACCTGGCACGGTCAGGGGTGACCGTTTTTGTGACCACCCACTATATGGATGAGGCCCACAACTGTGAGCGAATTGTCATGATCAATGAGGGAAGCATAGTAGCTACTGGTAGTCCATCAAAGATCATCGGTGAGGTATTTCCCGACCGCCCTGATGCTGATCTCAATGAGGTGTTTATCCGATTGATGGCCCCGAGAAATGAATGAGTGCCTCGTGGAGGAGGGCAGGCAGTAATGAGGAGGTTAGTATAATTGAGGCTGGTAAGTGTCAAGGCCGTTGCCCGCAAGGAGTTTTACCACCTGATGAGGGACCTCAGGAGCCTGTATCTGGCCTTTTTTATCCCTCTACTTCTGATTTTCCTGTTCGGCTACGCCCTGAGTCTTGATGTGGACAATGTCAAGACGGTGGTAGTCGATCATGATAAGACCCAATTAAGCAGGGACTTCATTCTGAAGCTCGATGCCTCTTCCTATTTTGACGTCATCCATCATCTCCCGCATACGCATGCTGTAACAAGGTACTTGGACCAAGGCTGGGCGACTATGGCCATAACGATTCCTCCGGGGTGGACCAAGGATATCAACGCAGACCGTGAGGCCCCGATACAGGTCCTGCTCGACGGGAGCGACCCCAACTTTGCTGGTCTATCAAGAGGCTACATCACGTCGTTTGTCGAAGAGTACAACCGTGATCGTCTACTTGATTTTCTTAATCGAAAGGGAAGGGAGGAGATAAAGCCCCCAGTTGATGGACGAATACGGGTCTGGTTCAACGAGGAGCTGGAGAGCCGCAACTTCATCCTCCCCGGCATTATTGCCATTATTATCATGATCGTCGGAGCCATATTGACCTCCCTAGTGATTGCCCGTGAGTATGAAAATGGGACCATGGAAACGGTTCGCTCTCTGCCCATACGAGGAGGGGAATTTTTGTTAGGTAAGGCCATTCCCTACTTCTTTATTGGGCTCACAGATGTGCTTGTGGCCATCTTTATGGGACAGGTGCTCTTTGGCGTTGTGATGAAATCGAACTTCTGGTTGATGGTCCTTGCTTCCATCATCTATCTGTCAGTAGCCCTCAGCCTAGGCCTGCTGATTTCCGTTATCACCAAATCGCAACTCGTAGCCAATCAGCTTGCCATAATTATTACCTATCTACCTTCTCTGCTTCTTTCGAATTTCGTATTTCCCATTGGTAACATGCCCAAGGTCCTTCAGATAGCTGCCTATATTGTCCCGGCCACCTATTTCATAGATATATTGAATGGATTGTATTTACGAAACCTTGGCCTTAGTCACCTATGGCCGAGCTATCTTGTGCTTGTTGCAATGTTTATGGCCCTTTCAACTATGACCTTTGCAATGTTAAAGAGAGAGGGTATGTGAGGTGAACTGGCTCAGGGTCAGGGAGTTTGTGCGGAAGGAATTCATCCAGCTTTTCAGGGACAGGAAGAACAGGCACCTGCTCGTCATCGCGCCGCTCATTCAATTGCTGCTCGTTTTCGGCTATGTGGTCAGCACAGATGTACGGGACATAAGGGTTGCTATTCTTGACCAATCGCGGACGCGGGAGAGCCGCATGTTGAAGGATGCGCTTGATGCCAACAGGACATTCCGAATCACCCATTACGCAGGGAACTCCACCGAACTGGAGGAGATGCTAGTGAGGAGAGAGGTTGATCTTGCTGTCAAGATTGGACCGGATTTTACTGAACACATTAGGAGAGGGGATTCGTCCCCAATACAGATTCTGGCAGATGGAAGCATGAGCAATATGGCATCTGTCAGGATCGCATACAGCTCATTGGTCCTGGATAGATTCAATCGCAATCTAATCAGGGAGCTTTACCCTGAAAAGATCGACTATGGGAAGATAGATGCTCGAATAAGGACGTGGTACAACCCCAACCTTGATAGCCGGAACTTTTACGTGCCAGGTATTGTGGCCTTTCTGATCATGCTTATCTCCCTTCTGTTTACCTCAATGGCCATCATTAGGGAAAGGGAAGCTGGTACCATTGAGCAGCTAATCGTCACACCCTTAAAGCCCGTTGAACTAATCCTCGGTAAGACCATTCCGTATATCATGATCGCCCAGGCTCAAATGGTCATGGTCACTGTCTTCGCCATATTCTGGTTCTCCATTCCACTTCAGGGAAGTCTGTCCCTCCTGTTTGCTGCCACGTGCCTTTTCCTTTTGAGCACCCTGGGTATTGGGCTGTTCATATCTACCATCTCCGCCACGCAGCAGCAGGCCATGATGACCACCTTCTTCTTCATCCTTCCCTTCTTCATGCTGAGCGGCTTTGTCTTCCCTATAGCCAACATGCCGCTGGTTGTTCAATGGCTGACCTATTTGAATCCCCTGAGGTACTTCCTGGTCATTATCAGGGGCATATTCTTGAAAGGGGTGGGCTTGGAAATACTGTGGCCTCAACTTCTTGCATTGACGGTGATTGGATTAATTGTCTTTACATGCGCGGTCAAGAGATTCAGAAAAACCTTAGATTAAGGTGGTCCCTCTAGGATGAGGCGTTTCAAGTTATGGTGTGTTCTATGGGGTTTCTACATTATTGTGTACTTCGGACCTCCTCCGCCTTCTGGTGGCACCCATATGATATTTTCGTAGGGATCTTTTATGTCGCATGTCTTACAGTGGACGCAGTTGGAAAAGTTTAATTTCATGGTGGGCTCTCCCGTCACTTCATCGATTTCCATTTCATAGACATCGGTCGGACAAAATCGTGTGCATGGGTTCCGGTATTCTTCCCTACATTTGCTATAGCAGATTGTGAGATCAGGTATCTTGAGATGTGCGGGCTGTTGTTCCTCATGGATGGTTGCTGAATAGTACACATCAGTTGCCTTATCAAAGGTCCTCTCTCCGTCGAATTTGATGAGCCCCCTTTGCTCATCTGTCGGTGAATCGGTGCTGTAGAGATCAATTACCTTTTTTTGATGGATGAAATCCGGCTTTGTGGAGAGCCTCTCTTTCAAAATTCTGCCGCCCAAGATATACTGGATCCCTGCCTTTACGAGGCCTACCCATAAGCCCCTCTGAAATGCCTGATGAAAGTTTCGCACCCTGTAAAGTTCCTTTCCTATGTAACTCTCATAGAGAGACGTTTGGTAATTCTTGAGCTGGGTGGCAGAGAAATCATGCTTTAAGAGCGCCTCTAAGATCGTCTCAGCGGCAAGCATCCCCGATTTCACGGCAATGTGTATGCCCTTGATCTTCTGGCTAATGAAGAGGCTGGCTGAATCTCCAACAATGACTCCTCCGCTAAATGCGATTCCTGGAATAGAGAAATATCCTCCCACTGGCGCTGTTTTTGCTCCATACTGGATCAGCTTGCCACCTTCTAATATCTCTGCAACAAAGGGATGGAGTTTGAATTTCTGAAATTCGAGATGGGGATCCAGGAATGGGTCCTCGGAGTCTAGTCCGATTAACAGGCCGAGTGATACCATGTTGTTTTTCATTCCATAGATAAAACCCCCGCCATACGTGTTGCTTTTGAGGGGGTAGCCCATGGTATGGACTACGCTTCCCGGATTGTACCTGCCCTCTGGAAGCTCCCATACCTCCTTGACCCCAATTACATACGTCTGTGGATTTTTTCCCTCGTCCAATTTCAGTTTCTTGATAAGGCCCTTGGTTAGATTCCCTCTCGAGCCCTCTCCAAACACAGTGACCTTGGCGCGTAAATCGATTCCTGGCTCAAAATTGCCTTTCTTGTTGCCATCTGGGTCTATTCCTTTGTCGCCTGTCCTCACTCCAATGACCGTATTACCCTCATAGAGTATTTCCATTCCTGCGAAACCGGGAAAGATATCAACGCCATTCTCCTCAACCAGCTTACCAAGCCAGTTGGTCAGCTTTGAAAGTGAAACGATATAATTACCATGATTGCTGAGCGGAGGGGGTATTAATGGGGATTGAACCCGACCTTCCTCGGTTAAGAGACACACTTCCTCTTTGGTAACCTCACTTTCGAGTGGCGCACCTTTTTGCCGAAAGTCGGGGATAAGCTCTTTGAGCCCAACAGGGTCCATGATGGCCCCGGAAATGCTATGTGAGCCTATGTCAGTTCCCTTTTCGAGCAGGGCGATCATTATTTCATTGAGTCAGGTGAAGGGCCCCACTGAGACAGGCTACGCCCCCACCTACAAAGAGTACGTCCACTTCTATGATTTCTCTTTTTTCTTCCACCATTCAATACCTTCTTGGCCTCTTAAGAAGTTATGCGTTGCCACAACTCTTCGGTAGTATCGATTTCTTACTAACCCGAAATCCTGAAAGGTCTATACCATACTACTTGAATGCGCTCAAAGACAATTTCGGACGACTCTCTCATGGAGTTCTGGTTTTTCCTTGACTGATCCCATGTTCATGAGATATTGGGTCTCAGAGCAAACTGGCCTACAGGAAATTTTCCGAGCCCTCGCACCTTGCACTGGTACAATTTACTCGGGAGGAAATTGCGATGGAAAGGACATTGGCTATAATTAAGCCGGATGGAGTGGCTAGACGCCTTATAGGTGAGATAATCAGGCGATTGGAAAGAGAAGGTATGGATATTATAGCTTTAAAAATGATCTGGATGACAAAAGAGCAGGCGAAGGGCTTTTATAAGGTACATGCTGGCAGGTCGTTTTATGAAGGCCTTACGGCTTTTATGTCCTCCGGTCCGTGTGTGGTCATGGTCTTGGAGGGTAAGGGGGTTATTGATGCCTATAGGCAGTTAATGGGGGCTACTGACTATAGGGAGGCTGCTAAAGGCACTATTAGGCGTGATTATGCAACGGACATTGAAAAGAATGTTGTTCATGGGTCAGATAGTCCCGAAGGTGCTGCATTTGAAATATCTTACTTTTTCAATGAACTGGAAATTTTCAAGACATAGGGTTTCTCACTGATCCCGTACAATCATATACGAGGGAGCACTTATTCTTGTTTTTCCTCTTTCTTAAGATCCTCTACTTCTCTCTTAATAGTTCTCACCTCTTCCTTTAGCTTGCTGGTATCAGGTTCCTTTTCAAGTTTCTCTGCACTTCTCTTATCTCTCCATTCTTCAATGCCAAGATAGGTGGCTAAGGCACCACCGAGTATGAGTAAAGCGGGTATCCCAGCGGCTAAGGCCTTAACGAAATATCCCCACCAGATAATAATCCCTATAATACCCAGCACCAGTGAAATCAAACCACCCACTAAAGCTGCCATTTCTCCCTCCTTATGCTTTTATCTTGTCTTTGAGAACCGCAATTCTGCCTTTATTAACACAAGCGAAGCGATCATTCAAGAACTTAATTGCCGTGAAGGGATTTTTTGTGCTGGTGCCGAAAAAGGCGTTGAACAGCTAGCTATATTTTCTTTGACAAAAGAGGCCAAATCGGATAAGAAGACTTACCCTGTTTGAAAGAAAGCCTGGCCATACACGACGGCGTGAGAGAGTCATTCAATTCCAGGCATCCCGGAGGCCCTGCCCAGCATTGCTAACAGGGTGTGCACAATCCATAGGAAGACGAGTTTTGGAGGCATTAATGGATGTAAGCAGGGATTACTTTCTTTGTGATCAATGTAGCAACAAGAACTTTATTCGCATCTACAGTTTTTCCGTACATTTCCGGAGGGTAAATTTCTCAGATGATCTCATACATGATGAGGTTACAAACGTTATCTATCAATGCACCCACTGCAAGAAAACCTTTTCAAAACACCAGATGGAAAAAAGTCTAAAGGGAATGATAGACGAAAGACTTAAGTCATTGACTCTACCTCAGAAGTGAGGTTATGCCTCGATGATTTTCCCTTTCAGTCAATCGTAGATCCCTCTGTCCATTCCAGCGTATCCATTCGGTTTTTCTTTCTCTCTCGTTGTCAAAGATGACCAGGTGGGGCCTCCTGCTTCTCTTCTCTACAAGAGGAGTAATGCTGTTAAGCTCTTTTTCCGCCGTGCATGGAAAGCTCATGGGACCGTTTGCGTTACTTACTGGACTGCTTTTCAGAGGCTTGCGAATAATGGGAGGGGAAAAGAGGATGGCAATCACTAAATGAAGTGAATGTATCTTTCTCAAATTCTTCTGTTCACGTCATTTCTCATCTTCCCTTTCTTGGGTATAGAATTGGAACTTGTATGATCCTATTTCAATAATGTCAAAATCCTTTAGGAAATAGCTCTCCTTTATTACCTGATTATTTACCTTCACTTTCGTCCCACCCGTTGATGTAATAGCATAACCATTTGGTCTGCGGCTAATGGTGGCTGCAGTCGAGGGCATGAGAAGACCACCCAGCCTCACTTCGGAGGTTTCAGCTTTTCCTATCTTGGTTAGCTTCTTGCTGAGTTGGATTTCACCTTGATCGGAACCATCAACGAAGCTTATGACGCCGATTTTTTCTTTCGTGACCACTATATCTACACCTTTTTCCTCAGCCTGTTTGGCTAAGAGTTCCTTCTGTCTAGCCGTGTCAAGAACCATAGTCCTATCAAGTCCTTCCTCCTCAGCTCTGGACTGTTCCTGTTTGGACATAGCGAAGAGGAGCATATGCTTGCCAACAGTTATCTTATCCTTGTGTTGCAACCTATGAGAGACTATCTTCTTATCATTGACAAATGTTCCGTTTGTACTTTGCAAGTCGGTAAGGATATAGGTATCTGCGGTCTTGTCTATCCTGGCATGAAAACCGGACACTGCCAGATTATCAATGACAATATCATTTTCTTGATTACGTCCGATGGTCATGCCTTCTTTTTCAAAAGCATAGTCCTTAATCACCTTCTTATTGAATACTAGTATTAGTCGTGCCATAGTACTAGCCTCTTTTTGTGGTTAATAAAGAAAGCCTTCTACTCTCCCTTAAACAGATGCCAAAACCTTCTCGTGATCCCCTGGCTTACATCTTGCTGCTTTTTGACAAATATTAAGGAGACAGTGATGTTATCGTGGCCACCCCTCTTGTTGGCTTCAGAGACGAGTTGCTGACAGAGAGGCTTGGGATCGTCCCCATTTTTGACAACTGTTAGTATCTCCTCGTCTGATACGAGGTCTGTAAGCCCATCAGTGCAAAGCAAGAACCGGTCGTTATTCATGGGTTCAATTTCGAAAACGTCCACATCAACTGTATCCAGAGACCCAAGGTTCCTCGTTAGTACATGTCGTAGCGGAGAATTCTCTGCTTCTTCCTTAGAGATCAGTCCAAGCTCTACCTGTTCAGTTACCATGCTATGATCTTTTGAGAGTACCTCGATTGTGTCTCCTCTTATAAGATAGATCCTGCTGTCACCGACGTTAGCAGCAATTGCGATAGATGGCAGTATCCCGAGCACCCCGACAGTCGTTCCCATCCCCTTGTATTCAGCAAATTCTTTTGCCATCTCATGTATAAGCCTATTGGCTAATTTTATACTGCTTAGTATATAATTGGCTCTTTTGCTCAAGCTCCTATCTGGGAAGTCAAATAATTCGTCCTCTGGACTATCATTGGTAACCCAATGGTTAACGTTTTTCTTTATTGTCTCTACGGCGACCCTGCTTGCAACCTCTCCAGCCAAGTGGCCTCCCATACCATCAGCCACTATATATAAATTGGTAGAGTTGTCTATCGAGAAGTAATCTTCGTTGCCTCCCCTTGTAAGACCTGTATCCGAGAGTGCAGCAGCTGTAATTCTCAATTCTTTGCCGTAGTCTTTAGTAAAAGTTTGTTACTTGTTCTTTTGAGCCCTTAAGGAGTCTATCTTACTAGCCAGAATCCTCAAATACCGGGCAAGATCCCCCGCACGCCGGAATCTATAATCTGGGTTTTTGGCTAAGAGCTTATCAATTATCTGTTCACAAGGTCTTATAACTTTCGGATTTATCTTACGGAGTGAGGGATGCCTTACCTGGGTAATCCTGTAAAAGAGGTTGTTCAGGTTTTCTCCACTGAAAGGCAATTCCCCGGTTAGCAACTGAAAGAAAACAACTCCAAGTGAGAATAGATCTGACCTGCCGTCTATCCGCCCCCCCCTGATCTGCTCTGGTGACATATAGTTTGGCGTGCCCAGCACAATTCCACTTCTGGTTTTTGAAGAAGATACTGACTTTGCTATACCAAAATCAGTGACCTTTATCCTGCCGTTTCTCAAAAGCACTATATTTGCTGGCTTTATGTCTCTATGGATTACCCCATTGTTGTGCGCGTATCCCAAGGCATCGGCTGTTTCGGCTATCATATCCAATAATTTCCTGATTGGAAGCAGTGATCCTTTTCTGCAATATTTCTCTAAATTCTCCCCGTCCAAGAATTCCATGGCCATATAGGTGAGATCATAGTCCTCTCCCACATCGAATATAGCGACAATTCCGGGGTGTGTGAGTTTTCCCGCTAAGTGAGCCTCCGTAGAAAAGCGGTCTTTTATCTCCTGAAGCTGCTTCTCCTCGAATTCATCAGAGAAACGAATTGTCTTTATAGCCAAGACTCGATTAATTTTGGGATCCCTCGCTTTGTAAACGGTACCCATTGCCCCCTTGCCTAATTCCATGAGTATCTCGTATCTTCCAACAGTGGGCTTGACCTCTAGGTCATCTGAGACAACTATTTTCTCTTCCGTTTTAACTTGATAGGCACCTAATGGTAAGGAGCTGATTACCCTCATTAATTTCGGTATACGTTCATTGAGATCTCTAAAGCCGTTGCCTTTCATATTGATATACTCGTAAACGGAAATCGCCTTATTAATCATTCTTTTTCGTTCGTAATCCAGCCCCAGATTATAGATAATATCCCTCATTTCATCGTCGAGGGGACATTTTCTGAATTTCTCATAAGCCAGATCGAGTAACCCGTCTTTCTGAAGGCTCATGCCGAGCATCCGGTTTGCCTCTATTGCATCCTTGGAGAGACCTGACCTACTCATGGAGAGAAGGTCTTTTCCCAGTATGATGGCGTAGATCGTTATCAGGCAGAGAATCAGATAAATGGTCTTAAACCATGTATCAAGCGCCATAAAAAAGGTGACACTGGTTATAAAGACAAAAAATACAAGCCCGGCTGTTACTGCAGTCCGGTTTAGATATCCTAGACGCGGCTGGACAAACGAGGAGGCTAATCCCAGCAACAGTAAAATAACGGCCTCCAAATATATCATGCTACTTGAGCGTTTCAGAAAACGTCCCGTGAGGAGATCCTCGATCACATTGGCCATAAATTCTATACGCGGCATGGAGGGGTCTACTGGGGTGTTAACAGAAACGCCCCCTTTGGCTGTAAAGCCAATGAGGACGATTTTGTCATCAAATACTGGGGGGACCTTTTTCACTTTCAAGATATCTACAAACGAATAGTATGGAAAGGATCGACCACCCCCCTTAAATTTGATGAACATCTCGCCCTTATTGGTAGGGATGGTTTCTTCTCCAAGTTTAATCCCATTACCCTTGACTATTACCCCCTCAGGGTGCTTGTTGAGATAGTCAAGGGCCAGGCGCAGAGGCATAGAAGGTATTATATGTCCTCTGAAATTGATAAACGGTATGTGGACCTGGCCCCTCATTATTCTATTGGGGGAGACATTTATGTGCCCGAGACCGCGACCACTTATTGACAGCTCGTAAAATGGTGTAATCAATTCCTTGACAGATATGGAGTCTCCAATACTAAATCTATCCCTGCTCAAAATACTCCTATTTAGAAATGATTCAGGAGGAATCACCAACTCGGTCTCGTATTTTCCAAATTCGCCAACAACCGGAAGGATTATGTTTCCGGAATTCTTTACTGTTTCAGATAGCATCCTATCGTCATCCAGGCGTTTTTCAATCTCTTTCAACCTAGAGAGTATCCACTCATTTTTTTCTTGTCGACTGTCAGCTTCCTGGATTTCACTGTAAAGTTTCTTTATCTCCTTGACGCCCGGATTTTGCTCTCTTTCGCGAAAGACCACATCCAGGCCAATAAACTTCGCCCCGTTGTTTTTCAAGATTGAAATCATTTCAGCTATGATATGTCTTGGCCAAGGCCACTGTCCGAGCTCACGTATACTCTTATCGTCAATATTGACTAAGGCTACTTTGCTCTCTGCAGGATTGCGCGGTGTATCGAGACGCATTTCAATCTCGTAAATCACCTTTTCAAGAGACTCAAAAAGGGGCGGGGACACAAAGGACACGTAAATAAAAATGGCTGCCACGAGGGCGCCTATATAAACAAAATTTATGTCCTTGTAGGCTCTGTTCATACTAGTGGAGAGATTGTGCCCTCTGTGCACACATTTAAATATTTAATAAGACTCAGATTAGTTATTTGTATATATCAAATTAATGGCCTCGTGTCAAAGAAAAGCCGAGGTCTGAGAGCATGAAGTTCCTCCTTAAATTCGGTATTGGGTTGAAATGGTCTATAAATGGTGATATAAGGACTCAATAAGTAGCTCAACAACGGAAAACTACCTAAAGATACCATTTATGGCAGGCAAGGACCCCAGTGAGTCAAAGAGGAAACCGCAGGGGGAGAATTTTGTTTCCCGGCGTAAGTTAGGAGAGATATTAATAGAATCAGGTCTCTTGACCAGTGACAAGCTACAGGACGCCTTAGAGGTTCAGAAAAGGACGGGTAAGAGATTGGGAGACGCCTTGATCGAGATGAGGCTCATTTCAGAAGAGGAAATAGCCTTTGCCCTGGCTATGCAACTCAAGATTCCCTTCCTCGATCTCAAGGACCACCTCATTGAAGGCGATGTCATTGATTGTGTACCTGAGGAGGTCTGTCGGAAATTTGTATGCATTCCCGTAAATATGAAAAATAGCATACTCGATGTTGCGATGGCTGATCCTCTCGATTTGATTGTAATGAAAGATCTTCAGTTTATAACTGGTTACACTATTCATCCGGTTATCTCCACCCGGACCCAGATAATTGACAAGCTTCAAAGACATTACCATCCTGAGAAATCAATTGAGGAGGTTGCTGATGAGTTTGTCGAGGATATTGGCATGGAATTTCTTCCTGAGGCACCGGAGGAACAGAAGGTCGAAGAAGAGGAATTCGAATCGTTAAAGGATTCACCTTTTATAAAGATGGTTGATCTCGTCATTAGGAATGCCATCAAGCAAGGAGCAAGTGATATTCATATTGAGGCGCAGGAAAGCCAGGTGAGGGTTAGAAATCGGGTCGATGGGGTACTACAGGACTCTATCAAGCTCCCAAAATGGACTCAACCTATTATTATCTCGCGCATAAAGGTCTTGGCCGGCTTGAATATAGCAGAGAGGAGGCTTCCCCAAGACGGGAGGATAAAGGTGAAGGCAAGAAACATGTCTGTAGACCTGAGAGTATCGACACTTCCCACCTATTATGGTGAAAAGGCGGTGGTGAGGATCCTCAACAAGGAAGTAGCGTCTATTTCACTGGATCAACTTGGATTTAGCGAGAAGAATACGGCGATATTAACGAATTTTATCCACCGCCCTCAGGGTATTGTCTTGATTACAGGTCCCACTGGCAGTGGAAAAACCTCAACCCTCTATGCCTGTATGCAGGAGGTCAGGTCGGACGAGGTAAATATCATTTCCGTTGAAGATCCTGTGGAATATGAGTTAGCTGGTATCAACCAGGTACAGATAAATGAGAAGGTTGGCCTTACCTTTCCTTTTGTTCTGCGATCGATTTTGAGACAGGATCCAAACGTGATAATGATAGGAGAGATAAGAGATGAGGAGACGGCTGAGATAGCTGTTCAGGCCTCCCTGACTGGACATCTGGTTCTTTCAACTCTCCATACAAATGATGCCCCCTCTGCCATCACACGACTCGTAGATATAGGGATACCACCATATCTCATTGCCGCTTCTGTAGTTGGGGTTGTTGCACAGCGGTTGGTAAGAAGGATATGTCCTGATTGCAGGGAGGAGTATTTACCTAGTAGAGATTCTCTGGCTAGAGTTAATCTGGATCAAGATGATCTTCCCTTTAAATTCTACAGGGGGAAAGGGTGCAGCAATTGCAATAATAGGGGTTTCAAGGGCCGCACGTCTATTGAAGAGATAATGATCATGGGTCCTAAAATAAGGGAACTCATTCAATCCTCAGGTACGGCCGATACCCTG
>SMTZ1_10002006_pt1 | contig 20820 bp, 19 predicted proteins | sample DeeMarSWOR136_30_FD_25667 | JGI IMG/M metagenome (IMG submission 25667) | reverse complement strand
ATCTTGTTTGCGTGTATTAGGAACTTTGTGTATGGAACAGTCAGAGGAATGGGAGACTGGTAGAATATATCTAAACATGGAAATTGAACAAAATACAAATATCAATGGTGAATGGATATGGCGCGAGCAGTTTAACTTGGCTTCCGCTACGCTTCAGCCAAGTTAAACTCCTGTTATCAATTTACACAAAATTTTAGACTTGTCTGGAATTTAACTTGACCCCGCACTGGGGAATTAACCTGGCCCTCGACAGAACAATGGCTAATGTATATCTCAATATAAATATCAATTATAATGATCATCGATAATTCAATTGATCTTCAAAGATATTTAAATATTCACAAAAATAAAGAAAAATACTCCAACTCTAATATACTTTAAATTAGTCAATTTTTTGTCTAATTTAATAGTCACCTCTTATTTTTAAAATTTCTTTGTAATGTTAGAATTAAATTATATTATTATTCAAAATGGCCTAATTTAATTTCTTTATAATCTTTATTATAACATATATTATTTATTATTCATTAGAAACAGTTGCTAGTTCATCATGATTATCAGGTATATCTGATTGATTCATTGGAATAGGGACAAAAGTCGATTTGGCTAACTTCTTATTATTAATTGAGTTAGATGGCACAATCGCTGCAAATACAGCAATTGATAATATAAAAATTATTATTATATTTAATACTTTTTTCATAGCATAATCTCCATAAATTTAAATAAGTAATTTAATTTTCTACATCAGGTGGTGGAGGAATTGGTAAAGGAACACGAGCAGCGTAATCTTGAGTTTTTATTGATTCGTTTTTTTGTATCGTTAATAAACATGTAATTAACGAAAGGGCGAAAAATATTAGGAAAATAATTTTAATTAATTTTTTCATTTTTTAACTCCTATATTTATTATAATTAGATTTTAGCTATTTTTATTTTAAACTGTTCGGTGGTGGAGGAATTGGTAAAGGAACACGAGCAGCGTAATCTTGAGTTTTATTTGATTCGTTTTTTTGTATCGTTAATAAAGATGTAATTAAAGCTAGAAAAACAAATAATAGAATAAACACTTTTATGGTTTTTTTCATCTTTATACTCCTTTCTAACATCCGAAATAAAATAAATTTTTATATTTAATCATTATTTGTGAGGTATTTTTTAATGATTTACATAATATATTCTTATAATTAAATCCATGGTTTATCTCATGATTAAAAAAACATATGTTTTAAAAACAATACATATTAACAATGAGATTATTTTTGAAATTGAATTAAAATTTAAATATTTTTTTAGATTTTTAGTTGGCCTAGAAAAGAAAGTCTAAAAGTAAAATAAAATAATAATCAATTATAAAAAGATTATATATTTCAAATTGATATAATTAGTAAGATCTTGATTTTTCTTCCCCAAGCCCAATTTTAAGAGAATATATAGAAAATATATAGTAAAATATTTTAAAAGCAAACAAATTTTTATATTATTAATAACTCCGAATTGCCTCATATTAAATGTAACCATGGCAATTTCCAAATTATATCGTTGACTCATAATTTATGTGACCCCAAAAATGAGGCTACAAACTATGAGCAATGAGTCAAAAAATGAGTATCTGTCAAATATAAAACCGCTATATCAAAAATCATCTAAATTAGAAAAGAAAAAATATTGGATGACAAATTGTTTCATATTAAATGTTACCATAACGATTTATAAAATATATCATAGGATCACATTTTTTGTAATCCACTAAATTAGGTTGACAATTATGAGTAACATATCAAAAAATATATACAGAGTGAAAATCAATTCTGTTTGATATATCATACCTATGTCTTCATAGAGTTGATCTATTGTCGATCAACTAATAATAGGCTCTGTTCATCATATACTATAATTTACTTATGAAAATAAGCTTGGGGAGGGAGTCTTAATTTAGCAGGAATACGCTCTGCTTGTGCTATGATCTCCACATATATGTTATCCTCCCTTGTATACATTTTCTTTATATAACCTAATCCTATGCTTCTATTGTTAATGGGATCGAAGGCATAACTTGTTAAATGCCCAATTAATTCATCCTCTATATAAATATCAAGAGGAGGTTTGCAGGAGATCTTTTTGCTTAATTCTATAATCATCAAATACTTCTGTATCTTTTCATATGTATCTATACGGGATATTACTTCCTGGCCAGTGTAACATTCCTTTGTGAAACTAATAGCATGGGTAAGTCTAGCTTCATGAGGATTGTAATCTTGAGTTATTTCACTCCCCCAATCAGGCATACCACTCTCAACCCTGATAATCTGAAAAGCTGAATCACCAATCAATCGGCCATTTAATGAATATAAATTATGCAGTATAAATCCTATAATATTAGTTATACCTTTATTACGAATACAAAAATTATAGGCCGGAGCTTTGAAATTAGAGTTTTTTAAAGCTGGAAAAGAGTTGCCGTCAATGTCTAACCAAATAACATCATCATATTCTGCAATTGGTTTTTCGCAAAAGGTACCTAAAAATATCTTTGATCTCGGCCCTATGAGCGTCAACCAAAGATAATCTTGACTAATATTCTTGACTTTAACATCTTCCAAAATTATGAAACGATTTATCCAATCGATTAGATGTTCAGCATGATAAAAAGAACATATTAGAATCAGATCATCCCCTGTATTAATAACGCGACAATAATCGATCATTCTTCCTTTAGGGGTTACAAAAACCGTGTCGCACATAGTACCTACGGATAAGTACTTCAGATCATTAGTTGAAATACGGTTAAGCAAATCAAGGGCGTCGGATCCGCTCAAGGCTATTTTACCTAAATAACTTCTATCTAATAAACCAACAGAATGGTTTATTGCATTCAATTCATCAATTACATTACCATAGTCTAAAGGTATCTGGTATTGTTCTACTTGAATGAAATTTGCTCCAGATTTCTGATGTATATCATGCAGGTAAAGTCTTTTCATATGAAATATATAAAATCAGTTTAATTAGTAGCTTAGGATCTGCAAATCTTTAATTTTTTGTTATAGGCAATATACAAATAATATATTTTTAGTGGCATTATATGTAATTGTATACATATTAAATTTTATCTACCATAACAGTAGTATGATTTGTTGTTCTAATACTACAACATTATATTTGAATCATAACCTTCTAAATTTTGCTTAACCCTTTGTAAGAACTGCGCACCTAATGCACCATCGATAAGCCGATGATCGAAGCTGAGTGAAATATTCATCATAGGACGAATGGATATAGCATCAGCTATTGCTACTACACGCTTCTCCAGCACACCAACACCTAATATTGCCACTTGGGGTTGGTTAATTAGTGGAAAACCAATAGTTGTGCCATATACACCAAAATTCGAAATAGAAAAAGTACCCCCGGTAACTTCGTCTGGTTTTAGTTTTTTAGTTCGCGTTCGATCTGCTAAATCGTAAATAGCTCTTGCTAAACCGATCAAATTCATGCGGTCAGCATTTTTAATTACTGGTACGATCAGCCCTTGCTCACTTGCAACCGCGATACCTAAATTGATAAAATGCTTTATAACGATAGTATCACCATCAATTGAAGAATTTACATATGGATGTTCTTTTAAGGCTTTTATTACAGATTCTGAAATGAATGGCATATAGGTAAGTTTTATACCTTGCCTCTGAAAGAAAGAATGCATGTTCTTTTCCTTAATCGCAACCACATTGCTCATATCAACTTCAATAAATAATCCTACGTGGGGTGATGTACGTACAGTTTGTAGCATATGTTCTGCGATTTTTTTTCGAATATGATCCATTGGAATGACTTGTGTACCATCAATAATTTCCTCAGATACAGAAGGTGGTAAACCAGGTTTAGAACGCTCAACTCCTGAGCGTATCTCTGAGGTAGATAAGCGACTGCGATTTTCTAAATATTCCAATACGTCTTTTTTGGTAATCCTGCCATTAATACCACTGCCTGGGATGCGCTCTAATTCTTCTCTTGAAATTCCTTCTGTACGAACAATGTTTAAAACAACGGGTGAATAAAATCGTTTGCTTTCAGGCATCTCTAATGCAACATCAGGAGTAGAAACATGTTCTGCTGTAGACGGTGAAGGAATCTGGCTCGCTGGGGATGTAGTTTTATCTTCTTTAACGATTCCCTTATCTTGCTGTGAGGGAGCAGTAGTTTCTGCAGCAACTGAACTTTCTGTTTCCGTTTCAATTTTAGCAATAGTCTTACCAACTTCAACTGTTTCACCTTCTTGTGCTAATATTTCAGCAATTTTTCCAGTTACAGGTGTTGGTATTTCAGAATCCACCTTATCTGTACTGATTTCAAGAATTATTTCGTCCTTATCTACACTATCGCCTACCTGTTTTAGCCATTTAATAATCGTCCCTTCGGTTATGCTTTCACCCATTTTTGGCATTACCATATCGTATTTCATTGAGACCTCTTTTTTTAATTTTTAGGATAAATTTGTTTAGATATCATTATTCTGCATACTTTAAAAATTATTTGAAAGAGTACAATTCTAATTTGCTATTTTAATATGATACTAATTCCTCAAGCGATTGGATTATGTCGTTCGTTTGAGGAAGCACCGCGTCTTCCAATATGGGACTAAATCCAATATGTACATCTTTTCCAGCTAACCTTTTAATAGGCGCGTCTAAATATTCAAAAGCACACTCTGCAATCTGGGATGCTATTTCCGCACCGAATCCTTGAAATCGGTTGTCTTCATGGGTAACAAGTACCCTATTAGTTTTTTTTATCGATTCAATGATGGTCGTTGTGTCTAATGGCGAAATCGTACGAATATCGATGATTTCAATATGATACCCTTTTTTTCGTAAATGCTTTGCTGCGTCTATTGATTTTTGTACAAGTGCACCATAAGCGACAACTGATGCATCGGAACCTTCTAATCTAATAGCTGCCTTTCCAAAGGGAATCATATAATTTTTATCAGGTTCAGGTGCCGCTGCATAGCTCTGACGATATAATCCCTTATGTTCCAGAAAAAGTACAGGATTATCACTACGAATAGCTGTTTTTAATAAACCTTTGGCATCATCTGCACGGCTTGGATAAACAATATTGAGTCCGGGAATATGACTAAAAAATCCTTCGATATTCTGAGAATGACATAATCCGCCATGTATATATCCACCCACTGGGACACGAATAACAACGGGACAGGACCAATGATTATTACTTCGCCAGCGGATTGTTGATAACTCATTTCGAATTTGCATCATAGCAGTCCAAATATAATCACCAAACTGGATTTCAACAACAGGCCGTAATCCACGTACTGCCATTCCGATTGCAACACCAACAATGCTAGATTCAGCAAGGGGAGCATTAAAACAACGTTCCTTCCCGAAGATGGTTGATATACCTGTGGTTGCGGTAAATACGCCCCCTTTATCATCTGCCACATCCTGCCCAAATAAATAGATTTTGTTATTGTATTGCATCTCTTCCTTTAATGCATGATTGATTGCATCAACCAATACAATATTGCCACCTGTATGTGAAAATTCACTTTGGACTTTGGAATTTAGTTTGTCTTCAGCAGCATATAGAAATTGCATCACAGAAGTAATATCTGGGCAAGGAAAGGATTCTGCCTGTTGTGCTACTTGGTCAATTTCCTCCTTTATTGCTCTTTTTAGCTGATCAATCTCAACATTGGTTAGCATATTATTATTAAGCAGATACGATTCAAATTTAGGTATTGGATCATTCTTACTATCGCGTTCTAATTCTTCTTTACTGCGATATTTTTTATCTGAATCAGAACTGGAATGAGGCAATAAACGGACGGTATCTGCTTCGATTATACATGGACCTTTACCGTTTCTAGCAAGTTCAACAGCTCTATGTGCGATGCGATAGGATTGAAATATATCCGTCCCGTTTACCTTAAAGCGGTTTAAACCAGCATAACCAGAGACCAATTTATAAATAGATCCGCCAGCCATTTGCTCATCAATACGTACGGAAATAGCATATTTGTTATTCTGGATTACAAAGATTACAGGTAATCTGTCACGCGACGCCCAATTTATAGCTTCGTGAAAATCTCCTTGAGCTGTAGTCCCCTCACCAGATGACACATATACTACCTCATCTTTGCCTTCTTTAAAAGCACCTAAGGCACACCCTACAGCCTGAAGGTATTGAGTGCCTGTAGGACTTGATTGTGTCACAATGCGTAGTTGTCGATGCCCATAATGATTCGGCATTTGTCTTCCACCTGAGCTGGGATCATCAGCCCGGGCGAGAAAATTTAAAAATATTTCAAGGGGTGTCACTCCGTATTGCAAGACAAATGCAAGATCACGATAATAAGGATATGCCCAATCATATCCAGGTTGCAAGGCATATGCCATCGCTATTTGTATTGCTTCATGGCCAGATGATCCTATATGAAAATAGCTTTTACCCTGTTTAATCATGGTTATCATTTTCTGATCCATAAAGCGCGTTCTTAAGAAATTTTTATAGAGTAATAGTAGTATATCTTCAGTTAAAGGTGGTTTAAGATTTGATTTTACAGCTTCTATGGACATGTGCTATTCGCCTCAATCTTTTTCATTATTATTTACTACACGCTGTTGATTACGGTGAATAGCACAGTGTAATAATAATTGATCACGGAAATATAAAACTGGATCGAAGTCACCATTTACTCTTACGCTACATGAATGACTCGCTTCCTCACCTCTGGGACATTGCATATCAGGAAAAAGCGCGCAGGGATGCTCAGGTTTTTCTTTCACAGAGACACCTTTTTGCTTTATTTTATTTACAAAGTAAGATCATATAGATATTTTTGATATTAATTCAATTCATTTTTTTAATTTTCAGAGATGATTTCTACATTGAATTGTTTTGCGAAATTTTTAATAAGATTCATAGTAACATCTTTTATGTCTATGATATTTCCTACAATTTCTGAAATTGAAGTCACACCTTTATCTGATATGCCACAAGGAATGATATACTTAAAATAATCTAAATTTGTTGTAACATTCAAAGCGAAACCATGCATCGTAACCCATCTTGTAATTTTAACTCCGATGGCACAAATTTTTCTATCGTTAATCCATATTCCGGTTAATCCATCCTGACGCTTCGCTTCTATTTCAAAGATCTCTAGTGTATTAATTATCACCTGTTCAAGCTGACGAAGGTACCAATAAATATCTTGTCTGAATTTTAAAAGATTAAGGATCGGATATCCGATAATTTGCCCCGGACCATGAAAGGTAATATCCCCACCTCGATCGGTTTGTATTATATCGATTCCTTTGCTTATCAGACTATCTGGATTCACTAAAAGATTAGAAATTGTACCAGATTTTCCAATGGTAATAACGGGATAATGTTCGGTTATTATTAAATAATTTTTATCCCTTCTTTCTGTAACCTCATTAAATAAAGTTTTTTGGAGGTTCCATATTATTCGATAATCAGAAATATCCGTTTGAATTAAATTAACAACTTTCAAAAGAAAAAATAGTTTTAATATGATGAGTTTCAACTGGTATTACATGAATAGATACTACACATCAGTTATATGCAGGCCTTTCATAAATGAATTGCCTCACCGATTGCATCACCGGCCGCTTCCATGATCATTTCTGATAGAGAAGGGTGGGCATGAATTGTATTTATTATTTCTACTGGGGTAGATTCTAATGATTTGGCTATACCCAATTCAGCAATTAATTCAGTAGCCTCTACACCAATAATATGCGCACCAAGTAATTCCCCGTATTTTATATCAAAAATTAGTTTTACAAGACCTTCTCTTTCGTTAATAGCTCTTGCCTTACCTGATGCGCTGTACGGAAATCTACCAATATGTAGCTCAAATCCAGCCTCCCTCGCTCTTTCCTCAGTCATTCCAATGCTCGCTATTTGTGGTTGACAGTAAGTACAACCAGGAATGCTGTTATAATCTAAAGTATGTGTGTTTAAACCGGCGATTTTTTCAACACAAATTTTTCCTTCATGAGAGGCAACATGTGCCAGTAAAGGGGGTCCTATGATATCTCCAATGGCATAAATGCCCTTAATATTTGTTTCATACCACTGATTTACAGGAATAAAGCTATTCTCAATTTTAACTCCTAAATCTTCTAAACCAAGGTTTTCATTATTTCCTTGGATACCAATAGCCATTAGCGCCATATCTGCTTTAATTTTCTCCTGTTTACCGTTGGAAGAGATAGCTAACTCAACCCCCTCTTTTGTTTTTTTTACAGTATCCACTTTTGTTGATGTATAAATATTTATTTTATTTTTCTGAAAACTCTTGGTTAAAATTGAAGTTATCTCTTTATCCTCAAGGGGTAAGATACTATCTAACATTTCAACAATTGTAATCCGTGTGCCAAATTGACTGTAAAAGTATGCGAATTCAATTCCTATTGCACCAGCTCCGATGATTATCATCGAATCAGGTCTTTTTTCAAGGGTCATTGCCTTTCTATATTCAATTATTTTCTCCCCATCAATCTCAACACCCGAAATTGTACGGGGTCGACCGCCTGTAGCAATGATAATATGTTTTGCATTTAATAGCACTGTTTCGCCATTATGCGTTGTGACTTCGATATTACTTGTGTCTTTTAATTTTCCTCTTCCATACACAATGTCTATTTTATTTTTTTTCATTAAAAATTCTACACCCTTAGAATTGACTTCAGCAACGCTGCGACTACGTTTTATGATTTTAGCGAAGTCAAATGATACATTTTCTGTTAGCAGCCCAAAACTTTTAGCATTTTGAAAAAGTGAATATATTTCAGCACTTCTAAGTAAAGCTTTAGTTGGAATACATCCCCAGTTTAAACATATACCACCCAATTTATCTTGCTCGACCAGTGCCGCTTTTAATTTAAGTTGAGAAGCTCTAATGGCGGCAACGTATCCACCTGGGCCAGAACCAATAATCACAACATCATAGGCTTTTCCCATATATTCCCTCCTAAGCATTTAAGTTAGCATGCTAAGAATTATTATTGTAAATTTAAAGTTCTGCACATAAAAGTCAAGGTTAGCACGGAGTTGAATAAAGGGTTTAAATTGAGATAAAATTAAGTAAAAATATTCACTATGAAAAGTCAAACTGATGGAAAATGATCTCACCAAATATAACGAGTTCTTGCGAAAAGCGCGTAATTATCTAAAGTCAAAACAATATAAAAATGCTCGATTGATGTATTTTCAGGCTCAAAATTTTATTCATGATTCAACTAATAAAGCGATTATCTGGGCAGAATTGAGCTGGGTATATTATTACGAAAAGGACTACCAGAAAGCAATTGAAGCAGCTGAAAATGTACTAATTTATGATAACCAGTATAGTGCTCTTGACGATCTATATCGTGTCCAGGGATATGCCTATTTAGCCAATAAGAATTATAACTTAGCTGAGAAATATCTGACGTTATCTCTAGAAAATAATACCAGTGATGATAAACAACAGTTTGTTAAATATGAATTAGCTAAATTATATTTCCGTCAGGGAAATTATGATTTATCTTATCCATACTTTAATGAGATCCTTAATTTTTTCTACAAATTCAATCAGGAATATACATTATCAACTTTATTTTATCTCGGGTTTATTCATTACTATCTGCAAAATAAGATACAATCTAGGAGGAACTTTGAAGAAATTTTAAAATTCCAACCCTCTTCCCAACGCAAAGCATCTGCCTATTTCGGGTTAGCGTTTCTTGAATTTCAAGAAAGGAACTATTTGAATGTGGTCTCTCTATGTGAGAAAATCATGATGTTAGATGATAATTTTTTCGATAGAGAAAGCGTCGGATTTTTAACAGCTGCATCATACTATTATCTGGGACGTAAAGATATTTTTAATGAATATTTCCAGAAGATGATGAAAGTTTATCCGGATGGTCGTTATAAAAACGAGTTAGAAAAATTACATAGACAGGACTTCAATAAGGAAATAGAATCTCCAGATTAATAAAACATCTTCATTTTTTAGCCTTCTAAATCATGCAAAAATTAAAAGAGAAATTATATGCGTCTCCTTCATTCTCAAAATGTAAAGTCCCAGCAATCCCAGGATCTGAAATTCGAGTAACCGGTCTTAAAGGCTCTTTAAGAGCATTCTTCTTGTCTTATCTAGTTGAGATTCATAAGAAAAAAATAATTTATATTACTTCAGATGGTGATTCTGCCGAGAGGCTTAGAGACGATTTGGAGATTATCATAGGTAAGAAAATGGTGGGATTCTTACCAGCAGCAGAAATCTCACCATATGAAGAACGAGATCCTAATCCAAGTCTGATTAGACTGCGTTTAGAATCAATCCAACAGATGACAGAATATCAAGATGGAATTATTGTAGCACTTTTAAACGGGATAATGAGTAAGATTCCGACACCCGAAAAATTCATTGACCATCAATTTACATTAGCTAAGGGCAATACTACTAATTATGAATCTATGATTGAGTTATTAATCAAGGCAGAATATAAACGATGTGATATAGTGGAAGATGTAGGATTTTTTGCTGTCCGTGGGGGTATCATTGATGTATATCCATGGACATATGATGATCCTGTTCGAATTGAGTTTTTTGGGGATGTTGTAGAATCAATGCGTACCTTCAATGTAATTTCACAAAGATCTATTAATGAAATTGGTGAACTAGATATTTTACCTTTTTTGAAATCAGAAGGGGACTTACAAGATATTTTTAGCTATTTGCCTCAAGAAAGCCTCGTTGTCCTGGAGGACAAAGATAAAATAAAAAATGACGCTAGTGAATTTTCATTGCAAGTCAAATTGAATTATCAAAAAAATGTTAACAACAATATATACCCCCCAACACCAGATGAAAAATATCTGAATTGGGGACAACTAGAATTTAAAATGAGAAATTATCCCATTATTGAATTTGGGATTATTTTTAATCGAAACCTTGCATCCTACAGCTTTAAAAGTTCCCCCCCCCTTACATTTGCAGGGAATTTAAACAGATTATTTAGCTACCTGAAAAAAGTTAATCATCAGAAATCTTCGATAATTATTCAATGTGATTCAAACCAGCAGGCAGAAAGACTATTTGAAATATTAGAAGATGAAGGATTAGAGGAGAAGACTAGAATAAGTATTCCATCTCTGCATAATGGTTTTATTTTTCCAGAAGTTAACGTACAAGTTCTTACCGATCATGAAATTTTTGATCGCTTTAAGCGAAGACATACCTATAAGCGTTTTAAAAATGGTGAGTACTTGAGAAGTCTAAATGCTCTTAACTTGTATGACTATGTGGTTCACATTGATTATGGCATTGGACAATATCTGGGGTTGGAGACAATAAAAAGTGGTAAAACTAAACGCGAGTGTATAAAGTTAATTTATGCGGACGGTGATACATTATTTGTTAGTGTAGATCGCTTAAACAGGGTGCAAAAATACTCCAGTGAGAATGATATTATACCAAAATTGACCAAGCTTGGTAGTGGTGATTGGGAAAAAATTAAAAAAAGGACAAAAGAATCAATAAGCAAGATTGCTGCAGAATTGATTCAAATTGAGGCAGCGAGAAAAATACACGAGAGTTATTCATTTTCACAAGATACTCATTGGCAGCGAGAATTAGAAGCATCCTTTCCTTTTGAGGAAACAGAAGATCAACAACGTTCTATAAATGAAGTAAAAAAAGATTTAGAACAAAAGACACCGATGAATAGGTTACTCTGTGGGGATGTTGGTTATGGTAAGACAGAAGTAGCATTGAGAGCAGCTTTTAAAGTGATTATGGATGGAAAGCAAGTTGCACTACTCGTACCAACAACCATTCTTGCCTTTCAACATTTTCAGACTTTCAAAGAGAGATTAAGTTTATTTCCAGTATATTTAGAGATGTTATCTCGTTTTCGATCGGGTAAAGCCCAAAAAGAAATTATTTCCAGGTTAGAGAAAGGAGATATCGATATAATCATAGGAACACATAGATTGCTCTCAGATGATGTGAAATTTAAAGACCTAGGTCTATTGATCATTGATGAGGAACAGCGATTTGGTGTTACCCATAAAGAAGTTCTAAAAAGAAAACGAACGACCATTGATATTTTAACAATGACCGCCACACCTATTCCTCGTACCCTACATTTAGCTTTAATGGGTGCTCGCGAACTTTCACATATTGAAACCCCTCCGCGAAATAGACTCCCAGTGATTACTGAAATCCTGGAGTGGGATGATGATATAATTATGCAAGCTGTAATTAAAGAAATCGATAGAGGTGGTCAGGTTTATTTTGTTCACAATCGTGTGCAGACTATTGGCGGTATTAAACGTATTCTGGAAGAATTAGTGCCCGGTGCAAAAATAGCTGTTGCTCATGGACAACTGCCTGAAAAACAATTAGAAAAAATCATGCTTGAATTTATTAATAAAAAATATGATATATTGGTTTCAACAATGATCATTGAAAATGGCTTGGATATTCCTAATGTGAACACCATTATAATAAATAATGCAGACAAATTTGGATTAGCCCAGTTATATCAGTTAAGGGGAAGAGTAGGCCGTTCGAAGGAACAAGCTTATGCCTATTTACTTGTGACTCATTCTTATCATCTAACCAATTTAGCGCAGAAACGTTTGAGAGCAATACAGGATTTTACAGATTTAGGATCAGGTTTTAAAGTTGCTTTACGTGATCTTGAAATACGTGGTATTGGAAACATTTTAGGTAAAGAGCAGAGCGGCAATATACAGTCAATTGGCTTTGATTTATATTGTAAAATATTAGATCAGTCAGTAAGAAGATTGAAGGCTGAATTGGATAACGTTAAAATAGGTGGTGAATATGAACATTATACAGATCCCAAAATTGACGTTGATTTTGATTTAATAATTCCTCAGGAATATATTTTTAGTGAAGCTGAACGAGTTAGTATTTATCATAGATTGGTAAATTTTCTAACGCTTGAGGAAATAGAGAAAGTAAAAGAGGAATTACTAGATCGCTTTGGACCGGTCCCTAATGCTGTGATAAATCTTATTGATATAATTGAAATGAAAATACTCGCGGGTAAAATGTTGGCATCTCGTATTATCCTGAAAAATGGATTTCTTAAAATTCACTTTGATCCTTTGATTAAAAGCGAGGAGAAATTCTTCACGCATACTTTACCAGACTTAATGTATCAAAAGAAATCCAATACCCGGTTTGTAGGCGATCAGAATAATCCTATTCTTGAATTAACATTATCAGGAAATTCTCGAGATGAACAAATAAGCTTTGCAAAAAAACTATTGAAATCTATAATATGAAAAAATATATTTCTCAAAAATTTTTTAGTTTAATCGGAGGTCTTAAATTATGAGAAGAAATAGTATTCTTGTGTTGATACTTCTATTGGGCGTTAGCTTCTTTACAAATTGTAAAGAGGAAAGAGACATAGTAGCAAAGGTTGGATCATTAGTAATAACAAAAGAAGAATTTATATCTGAGTTAAAAATCGTTTATCCCCATATAACTAATACACAGGATATCAGCTTTGAAAAAAAAGAGAAGGTGTTAGATCGAATAATTATTAAAAAGCAAAAGGTAAATGCGGCGCTAGATATAGATCTAGATGAGGATATGGATTTTAAAAATGACGTAAAGAACTATGAAAATAGACTAATTGGCAATAAATATTATGAAATATTTATTATTGATAAGCTAGTTCCTAAAGAAGAAGTGAGTGACTATTTAGAAAGACAAGGAACTGAATTAAAGGCAACACATATTCTAGTTGGTCATGATAAATCAAATGCCAAGATTAAACGCACAAGAGATGAGGCTCAAATTCTGGCAAACAAAATTGCTAATGAAGCAAAGGAAGGTGCAGATTTCACTGAATTGGTTGAAAAATATTCGGATGATCCTAGCGCCAAAAAGAATAAAGGAGACCTATCGTACTTTACCTGGGGTAAAATGACCCAACCTTTTCAGGAAGCTGCATGGAAACTTACCGTAGGTGAAATTTCTTATCCAGTAGAAACTCAATACGGTTTTCATATAATACGCTTAGATGACCGCAGAGAAAATCCTGATTATGTACCCCCCACAGATAATGAAAGTATTTTTCGTGTCAAAGAAAGATTATACCAAACCAGGGCTGATTCGGGCAGAAAATTATGGAATACCCACTTTCAAAATTTAAAAGAGAAATATTCCTATCGTTTAGATAAAAATAACATTGACAGTCTTTCTGCTATGCTATCTAAAAAGCTTAAGGGCCAAAAAATAGACCAAGATAGTTTTAGTAAGGAGGAACTTAGCACGGCCTTGGCGGTATGGAATGGAAGTAAGATAGTTTTTCAAGATCTTTTAAATAAATATAAAAAAGATTTATCACGTATACTAGTTAGGTTTAGAAATCCAGGAGTGCTTCAGAGAGAAATCGAAGGTTTATCAACACTAGAACTTGTTGTCACTGATGCAAAAAAGTATAAAATTAATGAAGATAAAGATATTTTACAGCAAACAAACAAATTTCTTGAAACTCAATTGGCTAGACTTGTAGAAAATAAAGAAATAAATGAAAAAGTGATTATTACAGATGAAGATGCTTTAAAATATTATCAGGAAAATCCTGATAAATTTAAGAAAGCTCCTGAGATTGAGCTATGGGAAATTTATGTTAAGGATGAGAACCAGGCAAAAAATCTACTAACTATGGCTAAAGCAGGACAAGATTTTGAAGAGCTTGCAAGAAAATACTCTCAGGACAAGACCTATGCTTCTAGAGGAGGTTATTTAGGTTTTCGTCAAATTAAAGCGCGTGGTGCGGTCTCTCAAAGGGCTTTTGAATTGGGTCTGGGAGGTAAAATTGGCGGACCTATTAAATATCGAAACGGTTGGACAATTTTTAAAACTGGTGAAAAGCATGACGAGACAATCAAGGTTTTCGAGAATGTAAAAAGACTCGCAGAAAGTCATCTAAGGAATGAACGAATAAGAGAGAAACGCGTTCAATGGGAAGAACAAATTAAGGAAGAATATCCAGCTGTAATATACAACGAGAGGATTACAGAGATATGATTGCGATAAATATAAACAATATTAAAAAATATATAATATTTACATTAGCAATATTTTTTGCCTGTGTCTCGGAGGGTGAAAATAAAAAAAATATCGTTGCACAAGTTGATTTAGCCTATATTTCGAATGCTGAACTTGAAGCATCTCTGCCAACGGGAGTCACTTCTGATTCAAAAGTGGCACTGAAAAGAAAAATTATGGAAAAGTGGATTGAAGATGAGATCTTATACCAAACTGCTTTGAAAGATGGGCTTACACTGAATGAAATCGAAAAATTTATGGTAAAGAATTATGAGAAGAGGTTATTAATAGAGAAATATTTACAAAAATATATCAATATTAATTATAGAGTTTTAGATCAAGAAATTGAGGACTATTACGACAAACATAAACAAGAGTTTATATGGAATGATGATTATGTTCATATTGTACATCTGATAATGGAAAATGAAGATCGCACTATAGACAGCGAGATTCGAAAGAGTAAAGATTTGATAAATGTTATTAAAAATAATTTTTTTGATCAACAATCGACGGAAGAACGTCCCATAGGTGATTTAGGCTATATCAAATTGAAGGAATTACCCGCTGCTTTACAAAGTCGTATTAAAACAACAAAAACTGGTTCGATAAGAGGGCCAATTAAAACAGATTTTGGCGTTCACTATTATCAACTATTAGATATTCAGAAAGCAGGTACTGTGAAAGATTTGGAGTTAGTAAAGGATGAAATAATTCTAAGGATAAAAATGCAAAAACGGCGCGCGGAGATTGGGAAACTTAAACAGGATTTGCGCCCTAATTTTTCTATTCAAACGGATTTAAGTAACCTGACACAATCACAATAGGATTAGGAAAATGAAATTGGTGAAAATTAAGATTTTAATCATAATGCTATTCATTAGTATCCAGAGTTGTCTTGCTCAACAAGTGGTGGAAGCAATCGCGGCAATTGTAGGTCAAGAAATTGTTTTGAAATCTGAGGTGGATCAGTTTGTGAATAATTATGCTATTCAGAATAAATTGGATATCCGTGCAGATTCTGAATTACTTAAAAAATTACAAAAACAAGTACTTGATCGTTTAATTGAACAAAAAATTCTTTTAACAAAGGCAGAAGAAGACACAATTGTTGCCGATGAGCAGGAGGTTGATAGATACGTTGAGGAACATATGAGGTATCTAGTGGAGCAGGTTGGATCGGAAGATAAATTAGAGGAGGTATTTCAGAGCCCCATAAAAAAAATAAGACGTGATTTGCGTAAAGAAACGGCTGACAGAATCAAGATTGAAAAATTACGTAGAAATAAATTTCAAGATATAAAAATTTCACGGAGAGAGGTCGAACTATTCTATAGAAGCTATAAAGATAGTATGCCCTCACTAAGCGAAACTGTGGACATAAGCCATATTTTAATGCAAATTAAAGTAGGCGAGGAAGGTATGCAAAATGCGTATCAAACGACAGCTGAGATTAAAACGCAATTAGCACAAGGAGCTGATTTTTCAGAATTGGCGAAGAATTATTCTCAAGATCCGGGTACTGCCCAACGAGGTGGTGATCTTGGCTTCCAGATGAGAGGAGATTTTTTGCAGGAGTATGAGGAAGCAGCATTTGCACTTAAGGAAGGAGAAATCTCTGATGTGGTCCAGACTCAAGTAGGATTACATATTATACAGTTGGTGGAGCGAAGAGGGGAAAAGATTCGTACCAGACACATTTTAATCAGATTGCAACCTACCGTAGATGATGAAAAAAGAATCATAAACCAGCTACAATCGATTCGTGAAGAAATTATCAATGGTGCTAATTTTGACAGTCTTGCTTTGCTTTATTCAGATGATGAGAATGTCGATAATGATAAGGGACACTTAGGTGTTTGGGAAGTAGAAAAGTTAGCTATCCCTGCATTTAAGGAGGAAATTAAAAAACTTAAAGAAGGCGAAATTAGTGCACCATTTAAGACTGAATTTGGATATCATATTTTAAGATTAAACTCGCGTCAGGAGGCGAGACCGTTGAGTATAGAAGATGATTGGGAACAAATACAACAACTTGCATTAAATTATAAAATGGAAAAAGAATATGTCAAATGGATCGAATTGATGAAAAAAGAAGTACCGATTGAATACCGGGTAGCATTTGATTGAATTTGATATCCGCTAATATATATTTGGGCTATAACTTATATAAATCCTTTTTTTGCCACATCATTTAATCTTATCAAACAACCATAAAAATATGGATATTGATTCTTAAAATTGTTAAAATGTAAAGATATAATTTATTTAGATTATAGTTAATTAAAAATAACACTTTACAGATAAAATGCCCTTTTGAGGAAACAGCTTATTAAATCTTGAGGTGTATCACAATAATGATCAGAGGAGATTATTTATATTTAATATTAATACCTGAGTAAATGTCTCTTCCTGATTGTTGAAGAATTTACTTGGACGCTTTAGATTAAATGCAAGGATTAATCAAAAAAATAAGTAAAATAGATTTATCCAATTTCTTATACAATGGGAAAATATTTGCAAGAGATTTTGAGATAATTAGATCCTATCTCTTCGTTCCCAAAACGAAGATCAGAACATCTGGTGAGATACATGAATTTATTATTGATGCATTAAAAAAAATTGCAGATAAATCGTTCGTAAAAATTAAATTATATGGTTCAAATCAAAGAAATAAATATGAATGGGTTGATTTGATAAACAATAATTCAGTAACAGCTAGGGATGCCCATTATATCGCAAAAAACTTTTCGGAAATATTTAAGGAGCAGGTTTCCATTCATAAATACTACTTTCCCAAAGATAAAAATATGCAAACTTTTCGAAAGGCATTCCTCTCTTTCCGTGTACATCAGGAATACTATTATATTCTATATTTAAATTTATGGCGTTATCAGGAATATTATAATCATGTTTTTTATTCAGCAATATTAAATTTGCTGAACCTGTTTCATGAAGAACAAGAAAGGCAAAAAATATTACATAGGCTTGAATCTTTAGAAAATATATTAGCTGAAAGAGAACGATCATTACAAATTGCTGAGCGAGCTGTTAAAAGAAAAGTTTATGATCTTCATAATCTGGTCGAAGCTAGTAATGAAATATATTCAATTCTTGATTTTAAACAGTTGATCAATTCTGCTCTGTTAACAATAATAGGGCAAATTGGAACTCAGAGTGCTTTTGCACTAATGTATGATTCTAGTAATCATGCTTATGACAGATGCTTTCAGAAAGGATATAAAGAAAAGGAAATACAGAATCTTAAATTTAAAATAGAGTCTCCGATTGCAAGATTTTTTCTTATGCATGAAACACCATTGTTTTTAAAAGATCTTGTTAATGAGGACGGATTTGCTAGATTTGTAAAGAAATTAAATAAGCTTAAGGTTAGTATCGTGGCACCTATAATTCATTCGGAGAGGTTACAGGGTATTATCGCAATCGGAGAAAAGCTTTATGGGAGAAATTTTACACAGACAGATTTTGAGTTATTTCATGTTCTGGTGAATATCATTTCCATTTCAATAGGAAATGCTCTTAATTACGAGGAAGTAAAGAATTTATCCTTGACAGATGGAATGACAGGATTGCATAATTACCGATATTTTGCAATCCGGTTAAAAGAAGAGTTAAATCGAGCTCGAAGAAACAATACAAATGTTTCGCTATTGATTTTAGATATTGATCATTTTAAAAATTACAACGATACATTGGGACATCAAGCGGGAGACGAAGCACTGAGAGCCTTGGGCAAGGTATTAAAAAATACGGTTCGTGATGAAGACGTTGTTTCGAGATATGGTGGTGAAGAGTTTTGCATCATATTACCAGGCAGTTCAAAGGATAGTATGCGTAAGCTTGGAGAACGGGTCAGAGAAATGATAGAGGCATATAAATTTTATAAAGAAAGAGTGCAACCTACAGGTAAAATAACGGTTAGTCTTGGGGGAGCTATATTTCCTGATGATGCTAATGATGCTGATTTGCTAATTCAGAAAGCAGATGAAGCGCTCTATCATGCTAAGAATTTAGGCCGAAATCAGCTTATGCTGTATCAATCGTTTACAAAAAATAAAAGAGTAGGGTAATTATGAAAGCATCTCTAACAGAGGTGTGGTTAGAATTTATTAAGTTGATCCACATTTATATAATATTCTCTTTACCTGAGAACATTATAGACTTAAGTCAATATATTAAAATGAGGTAGTTGTGAAATGGCTGAAATTGGTTTTAATGACAATTTAGAAGTTGCCGGAAGGAAATTTCATTTTCAAACAGCCACGCAATCAAATAAAGGTAAGATCCGTTGCGAAATATATGAGAATGGTCGTGTATTATCGACTTCTGAGGTTGATTTCGAGCGAAGAAAAGGTATTAGAAAAGATAATTTAGAGAATCGCCTTAAAAATATTGTGGAATCACTACATCAAGAAATGATATCTGAGATTGAGTTGCTTTTTAAAATATCTGAGAAGGTAAAAAAGCTAAAACACAGTGCATCGAACAACAAAATTGGCATTATTTTTCTGCAAAACAACTTAATTGATGATGCAATTGAACAGTTTAGATTAGCTATCGAAAATGATCCTAATCATTTGGAATCCTATAACAATCTCGGACTGACATATCTGCAAACCGGCGAATACAAAAAAGCTATTGAAGTTCTCGGTCGCGGGATGGAAAGAGACAAACAATTCACTGATATGCACAATAATTATGGTCTGGCATTGATGATGGAAAATAACTATGAGAAAGCACTGGATGAGTTTAGAAAGGCTTTGAAACTAAACAAGAATTACTTAGAAGCACATTATAATCTAGCCGTTCTGTATCTTAGGAGTGTTTACGATAGAAATCATAATGAATTTTTACCACCCCCCTCGATTAGGGTAAAGCGTTCCTTCGAACATTTGGAGAAAGTCAAATCACGCAAAATTAAAGTCTTTGATATGATATACGATAAAGTGCATAAAAATATTCTTAAGAAAAATTATGAACAATCGGTCAAACTTCTGGATGATAACAGGAAAAAAGTATTTCCGAGAGATGTATCAAGTTTGATATCAACGAACTTTTATCTGAAATTCATGTATGGTGGAAAAGGATTGGACAATGAGACGATTAAACGATACGAGCATAGGTTGAATATGGCATTGGAAGGAAATCCGGATTATGCTGATATATGGAATAATTTAGGAGTGATTCATCTCATTCAATGTAGAAACTTATTTTTACAGGCACTAAATGAATTCAACAGAGCGTTAGAAATAAATCCAGATTTTGATAAGGCTATAAAGAACAAGAAACTTGTTGAAAATGACGGCACGTGCTATATTAAGATAGATACAATTTAGAATAATAATTATAACTCACCAACCAGATTATCCTTAAGGAGTTTATAAAAAATGAACTCCTTTTTTATTTAAAATTGTAAATTTATACTATCTCCAATCACAACTATTTTACCTGTTTCATCCATAATGTCAATATTTTCCTAAATATAACGGAAACAATTCCGATTCTATTAGAAGATGTATTAAATATTAAGATAAGTTGGTTTTGCCGAATACTATACAGAATAATATGTACGGAAATGAGATCTATATGAGTAAAAGAATAATTCTTGTTTTCTTCTCATTTGTTTTGATTCTTGGGACTTCTCAATCTCAGCAGGT
>SMTZ1_10002036_pt1 | contig 20821 bp, 21 predicted proteins | sample DeeMarSWOR136_30_FD_25667 | JGI IMG/M metagenome (IMG submission 25667) | reverse complement strand
AAACGCAACACGAGATCAATTGTGTTATGGAAAAGAAAAAAAGAGGCTCTTCCATGACAGAATTATCATAGAAGAGATTTGTAGACAAAAAAATATATTTTTACTGTATACCGAATCGTAGAATTAGCCTGTTTAGTATTAGAAATAAATTAGAAGAACTTCAAAGTTTAAATATAGATAACAAATTGTTATTTTGAAGAACTTCATGGAAAAACTGGATTTAAAAGATAAAAAAATCTTATACGAGCTTGATATTGATAGTAGACAATCTTTTAGAAGCATTGGCAGGAAGGTTGGTCTATCAAAAGATGTAGTTGCTAGTAGAGTAAAAAAACTCCAAGAAATAGGTATAATTAAACGTTTTTTTGCACGTTATGATTTATGAATAATGAATATGTAAATATTCTTTTTTCAACTGAAGGCAGCTACGATTTAGGTGTTTTAACGTATGTTGAAAGAATTTCTGATATCTATCCATTCTGGAAAAAAACACTTGAAAAATACGGTGATTATTTTTCAGAGCAAGTTTTTTCGGCTTATATGGGTGAATTAATCTATGGACAATCATTTTTACTAGATGAAACCGAAAAACCTGAGAGAACTCCGCAACGTAGAAATTTGGGTCAAGTAAAAATCGATGACCTTGATTATGAAATATTAAAATTATTAGCATCTGATTCAAGAATGCCTACTCTTGAGATGGCAAAAAAACTAAATTCAAATGTAACAACAATTCATTCAAGAATCAAAAGATTAGTAGATTCAAAGGTAATACTTGGTTTTACAATTGAGCTTGATCTAGATAAAGTTGGTTACCAAGGATGGAAAGTTGATTTTTATCTAAGTGAATATACCAAAGTAAATCAAATTGTAAAATATGTTGAAAAAAATCCTCTCTTATTAAGTGTGGATTATACAATCGGTTATGCTGATTTAGAAATAGAAATTTGTGTAAGAAACATTAATCAATTACATAATATTATTGAAGATCTTCATTCAAAATTCCCAAAAATAATTAGGAAATATTCATATTTTCGCGTTGTAAAAATGTATAAATGGTTTAATTTATAGTATAATAAATTGTAAGGAAAAGTTGTTTATCTATTAATCTAACCTCATACAATTTTTTTCTTAAAAACCGAAAGATTCAGAATGGTTAAAAGAAAAAAAGAGAAGAAAGATTCTAAGATTGTGGGGCTTCTACTTGCCAAATAACTTCATTATTAATATTTCCCCTTGTTGCGTGGTCCTCATAAACGACGCCTTTACCATTTTCAAACTTGCAAATATTCCAGTACACAGTCTCATCCGAAATAGTATCATGAATTCTAACATTTTTCCAACTTTCTGGTACAGGCTTCCCATTATCAATTTCGGATAGCATAACCCCATTTTCTACAGAATCATAATCAACGTTTTCAATTTTCTTCCAGTCCAAATCTGGTTGTAATCCTTCAGGGAACGAAGTACCTAGCAAAAATGCTAAACCTACATAATCTTGTCTTGTCCCAGCATCTACCATTTGTTTCGATGAATCTAGTTCTATTTTGTATTTACACGTAAATTTAAAAGTTGGTATACCAAATCCAACAACTGGAACCATAGTTATAACTTCTTTTTGATCAGGTTCTATTGAATCAAATTCTCCTTGTGTCTTTGGTGAAAATAGTATTACTCCTCCGGTTATTTCCATTTCCCATGTTACATTATATGCTGTTCCCTTTCCAAAATTCTTCAATGTCACTGAAAAACCTAGTGCGCCGATTTTAAAATTACCCATATTAAATATCCCTATTAGACCAGCTTTTAAATCTGTGAACTCAAGGATTGGAGCTTCTTCGATTTTAGATAATACGCCAAATGAATAAATTTTTCCAGTAATTTCTGCAATATATACTCGACGATTTGCAATAGATAGAGATGCAACTGTGTAATGATCAAGATAGGTACTCCAAATTAAGTCTCCATCTTCGATTTCCATGCAGTAGAGGTTACTAAAATTCCCATAATCATCCAAATTACTGAAAAAAACTTTATTAGCAGAACAAACAGGGGAACTTGTATAATAGAAATATGCTGTACCGGGCATTGGTTTTTTCCATATCAAGGTACCACTAGTGGATATCCTATACATGGATCCTGAGTAAGAGTAAATATCAGTAACGACAACAAATACACCATCATCGGAGATAGCAGGAGTTCCTAAAGAAAAAGAGAATCCTAATGGGTATTCCCATAGCAGACTCCCCGTATCAGCATTTAAACACTTTAAATAACTATAATAATCATATATGTCCAAATCAACTGCAAAGACCTTTCCGTCCTTACACACCGGTGAAGGTGAGCCACCGAGGCCAACTATTGAAACAATTGGCTGAGACCATATATATTGTCCAGTATTGGCATTCAGACAGTACAATTTACCTTCATCATATGAAAATGAATCTACACTGATAAAATAGACTTTATCATCATAGTAAGCCGGTGCAGAAAAATATATTAATTCATTTGTTGGTAATGAATAGGTCCACATGTAATTGCCATTGTAATTAAAACATCTTAATGAACAACCATAGGTATAGTAATTAAGAGAACCGAGAAAGATTTTATTATCAGCTCCAATTGTCGGTGTTAAAATTAATCCACCTGCAGGTTTAGCCCAATTAAGATTTCCGTTTTCGGCATCAAGACAATAAAGAGAACTATTATATGTATAGAGATTTAAATCAGTTGTATAGACTTTATTGTCAGCTATGAATGGATCATTTGGTGCATAGAGTGAATAGTCCCATAGTTCTGTTCCTGTATCAGCATCCAAACAATAAACTCCCCCATAATATTCATCATTATATGTAAAAATATCATTAAATATCTCAGTAAAATCTGGTGCCTCAAAAATGGATTTGTCCATTTTTGTAGGTGGTTCTAACGTCTTATAGTACCAACCTGTGCTAATATACAATCGATTATTGCAGATAACAGGTGCTGCTGTAAAAATTTCATTTGGAATTGTTTCCTTCCAAAGTAGCTCATCTGTATCTGGTCCTGTAGAGGTGGTACTTCCTGTATTTCCTGGATCATGACGAAACATCGGCCACCAATCGGCATTAGACGCAATTTGAGGCTTTATTTCCTCAGTTTGAATTGCATTATTAATATCTTCAGTTAAAATACTCTTTATGTCATTTATTTTTCTTACATTTCCACTTATACTTGGAATAACACTTGCCCCAACAAATAGGAAAATTATCCCTATTACCAAATATTTTTTATAAATATTCATATTTTTTTCATTCCTCCCTTAAAATTTTGCTATTGATATATAATGTTATGATATAAATATTTCCTTAACAATAGTTAATAACAAAAAATCGTCAAAAATGACAAAATTAGGTGTACTAATTTCAAAAAATAAAAAAAAGGGGAGGATGTAGTGGTTTTATGTTGATTAGTTTTTTTATGGTCTAACCATATGGAATGCCATTAACCATCTAGAAATTATTGACCTTAGCCGTGAGATTAACATCATTAATGGTGTAATGATTGGTGCTCGCCCTTTTGTATTTTCTTTGTTACATAGTGATAAGAGGTATCCTGTAATTCCAATTGTAATAGCTCCAAGATATGCTACAAATTTTGTGCGATTTAAGGTTTGTTCACCAACAGTTAAATTTACCCAGTATTCTATAGTAGACGTTAGCTCTGCTTTATCTATCTCTTTAAAACTAAAACCTGACTCTACAAGGCCCTCAAAAACTCCATCTCTGAAATGTATGGTTATCTCTCGGACCTTAAGCGGATACCAAACAGGAGTCTCATCCACTTTTTCTTTGACATAAACCACTGAATACTCAACAGCATAATTTACTGCTTCAACACAGGTCTTACATCCAGGTAATTCTGATGAACTTTCTGTTTTTGGTGCACAAAGTGGACATTCTACCTCGGCTGGTTCAGGTTCAACTACCCGGCTGTAAACAGAATCAGCCAAGACCGGCTGAATAGCTGTGCCAATAAACAAGGCTACAGCTATAAAACTAAAAGTCATTATCACCGTGTTTTTCTTTAAGATGTGACTCGCCTCATTTCTTCCCAATTTTTTATTCATTTTTTTATCACCAAATATACCTAATACTGACTTATTAACATTAAATGGCTGAACAAAAAAGACGACAAAATTGTGAAATTGTTCAAATAAAATAATATTTTGTCGAGATCCTAGGAAAAAACCGGATTAAACCTATTTAATAAATAATTTACAATTGGAAAACGGTTAATTAAAGACTCTAGAATTTTGATAAACATAAGATTCCTGGGTACTGAAGCAATTTTTGCACTATTGGTTAATATATTAATCTTAAACAATGCTTGCCCGCTTGTTCCATTATATATGTCTTTTGACCAAGATTTGATCCAATACGTACCTTTTTTTTCCCAAGAATGATTAAGTGTTATTATTTCACAAGAGTTGTATGGTCCAAGCCAATCAGTTTTTATGTCATCATCCCAGTTAACCTTGTAGTATATATCATGCCCATCTGCATCTGTTGAGACAAAAGTAAATTCGTATTCTATTCCACCAAAACCAAAATGTTTTCCCTCAATAGTTGGATTTTCAGGTTTATTATTCTCAACAACTGTAAGAATTGCTGGTTCCGACCAATTACTCTGAATTCCATTTATATCTTTAGCTACAGCTTTTATTTCTAATACTCCCGGGTCAGCCCAACTGTATGATGCTTCCCCAGTTTCACCCGAAGCATAAGGACCTAACCACCCACTGACGTTACCATCTCCCCAATCAAACATATAATACAAATCTTCTCCCTCAGGTTCAATAGCACTAGTTGTAAAAGTGGTTTCTTCATATTGGATCAATTCTTCTGGACCATCAGGTTTAGTTGGCGTCTCAGGTGGCCGATTAAAATCAAGTTCACCAATCCAGGTGCCCCAACGATTTTCACCACTAGCATTATGTGAATGAGAATATTCTTGAATGGTCCAAAGGGTTTGTTTAACCGGATCTAATGAACAAAGGCTGTAATCTCCCCATCGATTTCTACCGTAACCATCGATAAGATTGTATGTAGCCTCTCCTTCTTTGAGTAATACTGGAGGAGCCATTTCACCTGGAGGATCGCTGGCTAATCGACCTGTGTAATAAGCTGCTGCATATTGATCTGAATTTGATCCTGAAAAACCCATGATTACATCACCACCGGCATTAACCATAATCGTAGGAAAGAAATAGTACATAACTGAATCCTTGATTGTACCAAAATCATCCAACGAGATATTGGAGACATCAATCTTATACCATCTAGAAGCAGCTCGACCATCAACATCTATGCAATGTGCAGTCCAGATATAACCATCACGAAATACCGCATTCATCAAACGATCACCTACCGTATCAAGTGGAACAGTACTACCATTAGCTGGTGCATCAGGTGGTGCATAATGGCTGGGAACAGTTACAAAGCCTAACTCTATTAAATTAGGATTGGAAAGAAGATTTGTCAACAGACGCAGGCGAATTTCAGTTGATGATGCATGAGAGACAAAATATTCACCTTCAGATGTATTAAATGTATGCACCGGTTGAATAGCTCCCTCCAAAGGTAACTCCCGGAAAGCATAAATATCACCCAAGCTGGGTACCTCAGCAATTAAGGGAGCCTTATCAAGTGCAAAAATACTCATCCCATTACCTCCACCAATCATGTATGCTGCAGTATAGATTCCAACTTCGTCAACTCCAAGCGTTGGATAATCAGGCCATTTCCCAGCATCACTTCCTTGAGATACTACGAAATTACATTTAAACCAGCTCTCAGTGGGATCATCAGATGTTGAAACAGCTAAATAAATACGCGTGTCAAAGTCGCATACGATAACGAACCAACGATCACTATATTGATCAAATAAAACACGTGGATCTCCATTACTACCAGGTAAAAAAGCACCTAGTAGTATGTTAATTAATTCTTCACCAGTAGATTTGTCATAAACAGCAAAGTTTCTGTTTACTACCTCAACGAAATGATTAGGACCAGCAGCACCACAAGAGTCAGGAGGATAAGACCATGACTCTGCATCACCTCTGATAACACCTTGAAACTCTGAGATTAATATTGGTGAAAATACATTGTTATCTTCAAGAGGATTGTTACTATATCGCTTTCTTAAAGATAACTCCTTATTATCGTTATCATCAGATATTTGAATAGTGAAATCACCAGTTCCATTTTCCCATGTCAAACCACCATAGTTTGAATTATTGAGATTTTGGTTAAAATAGCATTCTTCGAAATCAAGGATAATGGTAGCAGGCTGCTCTTGTTCATATTTTATCTTAGGAGTATAGGTTAAATCATCCATTGCATACCAACCTGCACCTTTGTAGACAGGGGTAGCTTCAATGATGATTCTATCAACATCATTTAGGTTAATTGCAAACCATGTGGGTACATCATCAATATCTTTAAACCAGTCTGTAATTTGGGTTTTTTCACTATTGCAATATCCGATGACTCGGATACAGCTTGCCCATACACCTTCACCTCCACCCTGACCAGCAAACCATGCACCATGGACATCAACTTTAGTAGGAAAAGCAATACCCATATTGGTATCACCCCACTTGTTTATGACATAGTGGTCACCAGAGTGAGGAGTGTAACATGCGTCAATAGATGGTACAACCCAGATACCATGTTGACTATTTCTATTTTTGAGATTCATATCCAAATTAGACCGCTGGAGAAGATCCCGTTCAATAGAATCATCCATGTGCTCGACAAAACCTGGACCGTAGTAAATAGGATCAAGTTTCTCACCGATGATAACCTCATTTGAGCTACTAGGATTTATCTGTTGTTGTAACAAAATATTATTTGATATTTTAAGCTTAATACTCTCATCAATTTCATAAAACCTGGTTAAATCTTGAGCCGGTGTTAATGATGGCATCACTAAAATAATTATAATTAGCAATATCACTATTTTAATCCAAATATTTTTCTTCATTTACTACCCTCTTATAATTATCATATCGGAATAAGAATATTTAAAATTAACATATATTAAATTTATTAAATAATTTACCATTATCTTACATAAAATTTAAAATTATCTGTAAAACCATTTAACTCATTAGCTGTCTTTCCTGGAAAGATTTCAACTTTTAATCTTCTATCCTCTATCAATTGTAATATTATAACTCCCTGAACATATTCACTATTTCGCACCTTTAATCCTTTTATTAGGCTATTTCTATCCCATATAGAATCATTTTTAACATATTCATAATCAACAAGCTCATAAATTATAAGTCCATCATCTACCGAAATATTCGCAGGATCAGGACCATTACCTTTTACACTAAATTGTTTAGCTGTATCAACAAAAGTTCCAATAGAAACAGCAATTGCATCTGGATCAATACTATCATATACAATTGATAAATGACCTGCCCAATACCTATCTGGATCGACCCCACCATAACCATTAGTTCCTTCTTCAAACCAGTTTCCAACTAGTCTTCCATCAGCATCATAACAAATCTTTCCACCAACTGGATCTTGCGATCTAAGACATTTTTCAACTAACTCATTCTTAATTGATTCATTAAAATAATCAAAAGGATCAGGACAATGAATCTTCCAAGGCTCAACTTCATAACTCTTAGGATTTACAAAAGGTAAATCAACATCCTCATCAACTATATTATAATCAACACTACCGCTATACCTGCCAATTACTTCACCGGCATTAACTTTTACATTAATATTTGCGTATTTACCCAAACCAGGATCAAACGCGGTAAGTTTATCTGATAATTCATCGACATGAATATAAATACTAGAAATAGTAGTAGTATGCTGAATAACTAACCTAAAATCATCTACAGTCATAGGATTATCACCTGATGCAACACTCATATGCTGAATTGAAGTAACAGTTCCGTTTGCAGTGGAATAAACGTCAATATCAACTGCAGCATCATCTCCTAAATCAAAATCATAGGAAACATAGTATTGATGATCAATTGGTGTAACATGTGCACCAATCATACCGCCCATTGGTAAAATAAAAGCAACTTTTTCTAAATTAAAAGGAGGATAATTAAAAGCTACAAAAACATCATCATCAGTATCTAAATTATCATTAGATGATTCAAAAGTATCATTGTTTTTATCTGAGATACAACCAGAAAACGGCAAAAGTATTGCTAAGATAAGAATTATTACAAAATACAGATTCGATTTTTTCATCCCATTCTCCTAATAATTTTATAACTGTTAATTATTAATAAAACTAATTGTTATTTAACAGTCCAATATCTAATCATAATTTGTGATTTTTTACTGGTAAAAAATGATGTATTTCTCTTTTTAGTTTTTTGGATCAATATAACAGTATATGGCTATATAATTAAACCAATAATAAATCCTGATATGGTTTTAAAAAAAAAATAGAATTTAGTATTATATTTTCTTATTTAATATATGTAAAAATAAGCATCTGCATGCCATATATTGTCTTTTCTTTATAATTTGTTGTTGCTGTTACAAATACTTTCCCAAGTCCTAAAAATAATCCTGCTGACAAAGTTTTAGATTCACCAGTGGGGAGATCTATTGTGTAAACAACTGACTTATTAATCAGTTGAAAGATACCCCCTCTTACATAAATCTCAACATCTAAATTTTGGGTATCATTATCTCCATTGTTAGTAATTGTAACCTTAACTCCTAGTCCACCAGAAATATCAATGGATAAATCTGGTATTCCACTCTTCATAAACACATACGCTGAACCAGTGTTATCATCATCATATGTAGCATCAATAATTGCATATCCTGCATCTATTGAAACTGAACTTCCAAAACTATCTCCGACTGCACCATCTGAAGCAGTTAATTTTTGCTCATTAGTCCATGTTGTATCATTTCGATTGAATATATATGCAGAACCAGTATCACCATCATCACCATAAGCACCAACAATAGCATAACCACCATCAATAGAAACTGATACTCCAAAGTATTCACCATCATTTATTCCGTTCCAATAATCATGCTCGTACCACCTGTTATCCTCACGTTTAAAGACATATGCCGAACCTGTACTTCCACTATCAGGTAACCCAGGTGCTCCTATAATTGCATAGTCTCCATCAATCGAAACAGACCAGCCAAAATATGGTAAACCGCCAGATACATTCACCTTTTCTCTCCATTTCCAATAACAACAGTATTCGAGTATATATGCTGAACCAGAATAGCTGTCATCACCATAAGCACCAATTATTGCAAATTTCTCATCAAGGTAAACGGAACAGCCAAAACGATCACCATTTACACCATCTAGAGCTTCTAGCTTTATCAGTTCATTCCAATTTGAACCACTATAATTAAATGAATATACTGCACCAGTGTAACTTTCATCACCATATGCACCAACAATTGCTAGGTCAGTATAGATTGAGACAGAGCATCCAAAATAGTCACCAGCTTCGCCATCTGAAGCAGTTAACTTTTGTTCAAAAGACCAAGTCGTCCCACTGCGATTGAATATATACGCAGAACCAGTACCACCATCATCACCATATGCACCAACAATTGCTAGGTGAGTATAGATTGAGACAGAGCATCCAAAATAGTCACCAGCTTCGCCATCTGAAGCAGTTAACTTTTGCTCAAAAGACCAAGTCGTACCACTGCGATTGAATATATACGCAGAACCAGTACCACCATCATCACCATATGCACCAACAATAGCATATCTTCCGTCAATCGAGACAGAGCTCCCAAAATAGTCACCAGATTCTCCAACAGTTGATAGCAACTTATCTTGTTCTGTCCAATAATCTAAGATTTCACTTTTACCATTTGTATGTTTATTAAAATCGTCATAATCATTAAAATGTTGCTTTATTTCCCTATTACCTATCACATACCCTGTTGCTGATACGGCTGAAAATCCAATTATAAGAATACAAATAATAAAACCTATTATTTTTTCTTTCATAAATATTCACTATACTCCTATTTATATTAATTTATAAAAACTTTTTTATTCATTCCTCTTCCAATCACCATTAAATCTTACCATAAATTAATACCCCAGTATCTCACAGCCATAATAACTCCAATACTAATTATAATAATACCAAAAATTCCCTGCATCCATCTTCCAGCTTTAACATATTTATTTCCAATTTTTCCACGAATACTACTGGTAACAGAACACAGTGGTATTATAGGTATTCCATGTCCAATACCAAATACAAAAAGCAATAAACCTCCAGTAAGAATTGGTATTTTTTGTGCAAGGATTAGAACAAAAACCGGCATCATTAGCGATATTGCACATGGTGCCCAGCCAATAGAAAATAAAACACCTAAGAAAAAGGCACCAAGATAAATAGATTTTTTACTGATTCTGGTAAACAAATTCTGTCCTTTGTTCATGATTTTTGAACTAGGTTCAGTTTGAGTTTTTAATTTAACTAGTTCTTTCAAAGGTTTAAAAATATTAATTCCCAAAATAATCAAAATTACTCCAGCAATAAGATAAAACAGAGTTGAAACTTCAAGAAAAATACCCAAAGATGAAATAATCATACCAAATATAAAGAAGACAAGTGACATGCCAATAGTAAATATTACACCAATCCAGAATCCTTGTAAGGTATATTTTTTTGATTTGTCCTTAGAATCCTTCTGCAGAGATCCAACATAAGAAATCATTGCTACCAATAAAGCTATAGAGCAAGGCGTTGCTGCTGTTAGTATTCCAAGAATAAATATGCCTAAAAAAGTGATGCTCTCACTATAACCGCCACTCTTAAAACCTTCCCATTTACCAGATAAAATATCTGATACATCCTGTGAAAGTGATTCATGTGTTTGAATTCCATCCAATGTTCCTTTCCCAAGAGCATAGACATTATACAACCCAACTATGTTGTATTCATGATCAATCAACACAAGAGAAGGATTAGAAAATGCTCCTTCAACTGTCCAATATTGCTGATAGAGACTTGCAATTGGATATGGATTGAAATCTTCTACCCAATGCCAACTAACATTTACACCAAAGTCTCTCTCTGCCATTATCATTCCGCTATCGGAATATGGATTTTTTCTAAGGTTTATAGTAATGATAGTAACATTTATTTCTGATTGATGAAGATCTTCAAGCTCTACAATTTGCTCTTCCATCTCCTCAAGACACTCAATGCAAAGAGGTGTTTCAAGCCCTGTAAAATGTATAATAATTACTTCACCCTTGTAATCATTTAAAGAAAAATTCATACCTTTTTCATCAACTGTAGAGAAATCAAATGCAGGAATTATCTTGTAATCCTCTGCCTCAGCATATGGTTGAATAAAAAAACTCAATATAATTAAAATTAAGACTATTGATAATGAAATCTTAATAATAGATCTCATCAAATCTCCCCACTATTTTGATACCAATAATATATACCATCTTTTAACCATCCTTCCATCTCATTATAACTAACATCTTGTTCCCAACTGTGCCATCCAAATTCAATATTTCCATTGTTATTTATCAATGTAAAAATACCTGTTAATGCAATATAGCCAGGTGGACCATCGGGATCATATAGATATGAATCATATGCTCTTTTTTCAATTGTACCACCAAGTGTAATGTCTAAGTCATGAAATACAATATGGTCTTTGAAGTTCTCAGCAAGTTTTATTGCTCTATCTGCTTGAGGTTGACAGCTCTCACAACCTGTCTTATGAACTACAAATAACATGCATCCTTCTTGTAGTGAATCATTTACCCATGATAGATGAGAGAATGATTCACTGCTGTTTGTATGATCAACTGGATAATCTATCCAGAAATCATCGGTTCCATTACCAAGAAAATGTACTGGTAAATAATTCACTAGCCAATCCCCATTACTTGTATTTTCTTTTTTTTCATTTGTAGTGCAACCACTTAAAATTAAAAGAAGTATGATTGTAAATAATGCAGTCATAAGTTTCTTGGTAATCATCTAATAATCACCCATTCTTCTTTTTTATTTGATAATTTTTTTGATTTCTTCAACAGTAGGTTGATGGCCAACAATCTTAACCTCACCATCTACAACAACTGCTGGAGTCATCATGACTCCTCGATTAATAATATCCTGGAGATCTTCAACTTTTACAACCTCTGCTTGAATTCCAAGTTCTTCTACTGCCTTTTTTACAATTTTTTCGGTTGCCCTACATTTTGCACAACCCGTGCCTAATATTTCTATTTTCATATATATATCACATCCTTCAATCAGCTATAATACCATATGTAAAGCCTACAAAAGTGGCAACAACTACCACAAGACAAATATATACTAGGGCTTTTTTAGCACCAATAACTCGTGTTATAACAATCATATTTGGAAGACTTAATGATGGACCAGCAAGTAATAATGCAAGTGCAGGGCCTCCACCCATGATACCCGCACTATAGCCAAAAAGATCCCCAACTATTGCAACTTCAAGCAATGTAGGCATATATAAAATTGCTCCAATAATTGATGCAAAGAAACAAGAAAAAATATTATTACCACCAATATAAGGTGCTACAGCTTCACCCACAGCAGTAGATGGATCTGCACCAGGTATAAAATATGCAGCAACTCCACCTATAATACCAACGATAAAAACACCGATTAGAAGAATTGGAAATATTCTTTTTGTAAGATTCCATATTTCCATACCCCAGTTTTTAACTTCATCACGTGTATAATAAAAAATAAGAATAATTGATACAATAATTGTAAGAAAATAAACAATAGCAAGTTTTGGAACCCATGAGATATATTCACTACTCGCAGCACCAATTACAAGTATTAAAACAAGTAAAATAAAAAACAATAAAGAGATTTTTAATGGACGATTTGTTTGCTCAACATCCTGACCGATTAATAGATTATTATTCTTTTTTTCAAGTTCTTCTTTTCTAAAAACAAATGCCATTAAAAGACCAATAAAAATTGACATAAAAACCGCGCCAATTACACGAGCAAGACCTATTTCAAATCCTAAAACACGGGCAGTTAGAATTATTGCAAGAATATTAATTGCAGGTCCTGAAAATAAAAATGTTGTTGCAGGCCCAATACCTGCACCACGTTTATAAATACCTGCAAACAAGGGTAAAACAGTACAACTACAAACAGCAAGAATTGCACCAGAAACTGACGCGATAGAATAGGAAACATATTTTTTTGCCTGAGCACCGAAATAATTCAGTATAGTTGTTTTTGAAACAAAAACTGCTATTGCTCCAGCAATAAAAAACGCAGGTATAAGACAAGTAAGCACATGTGCTGAAAGATACTCTTCTAATGTATCTAAACCAGATAATAAAATTTCAATTGGTGTCATGGAATCATTTTATCCTTTTTGCTTGGTCAATTATTTTAAAAATATCTTTATTGGACACTTTTACCATAATCCTTGTTCCATCTTTTCGTTCATTAATGATACCAGCGTGTTTCATTACTTTCAAATGTTGTGAGACATTAGGTTGGGATTTTCCAGTATAAGGAATGATTTCACAAATGCATTTCTCTTCTTCTTTGATACATTCAAGAATCTTTAATCTGGTTGGATCTGCTAATGCTTTGAAAATTTCTACTTCCCCCATAAACAAAATATAAACATATAAGAATATTTAAATATTACTATATTCATTATAGAAGCAAATTTAAGATGTAAAAATTATTTAATGGGGTGAGAATAATATGATGAATAAGTTTAGATGGATTCTAATAGTAAATTTTATTGGTATAGTTGTGTTTTTACCAACTATCAATACAATTAATGCAGCAACACCAATTGTTGGAGATATTAAATTGACTCCAGCAAATCCTTCTCCTCAATCAGTTGTTACTTTTTCAGTAGATATCAGTGGTGATAGTATTTCATCAGTACGGATAGTTCTTAATGAATGTGATAAACCGAAAGGGATTTGCCACGTACCACCACAGAACGTATCTATGAGTAAAAAAAGTGGCAATACTTATGAAGCAAGGGTCACACTCCAATGGGATGATGTTACATCAATTACGTATCATATTGAATTAAAAAGTGATGGAAAATGGATAGAATATGATGATCATACTACTACTCTTTCAACGAAATCAGGAGATTCTAATGATACAAACGGTTCACCAGGGTTTGAAATCATTGTTTTTTTTATAGCTATGATATTTGTTGTATTGCTAATTAATAGATATAAATTAAAATAAATACATTACGTTATAACAAGAAAGCCCATACATCAATACTATTAGTACCTGTTTTACCTTCATCATCATAAGCAATAACACTAAATGTGTGTTTACGTACAAAACGTTTTAAGGATTTAACTTTCCTAAAGCTATATTCATAAGGTTCTTCAGTATCTTCACAAACCAGTTTATCATTAATATAAAACTCTACCTTTTCAATTCCTGAATCATCATAAACCTCTGCTCTCATTGTTGTTCTTCCAATCAAAACAGTAGTCTTATGAAATATAAAATCCCAGATTGGTATCCCCATTATATGTAAATAACCTACCTTGGGTAAACTAAATCCTACTGAAGGAGGCAGATTTCCTCCAGATAATAATTCTGAACCATCAGCAGCATCTGCATAATAAGCATCAAAGGGATATTTATTGTATGGTGGATCTGAATAACCTTGCTTTTTTTCTGAGTTGAAAACAACTCCTATCACCATTAGATTTTCTGGATCTAACTTTGATATATCTCTACTTTCTTGAAATGTGGCATTTTCGTTTGCATTTATCGATATGCCTTCATCTATGAGATAATCAATTAATCCAAAATGATATGGCTCTCCCTGAGGGCCACTCCACCTTGAAATTTTTTCAGTTAAATATACTCTGAGTCGCCCATTATATGTTTCCTCTTCTTTGTTTGTTAGAATAGCTTCCCAAATTAATTTATCAGTATTATTGTCATATTCTGCAGTAATTGTTAATTGTATCTCCGGTACACTTCTTAATTCAGCATCACGTATTACTTGAGCATATTCGGATTTTTCAAGTCCTGACCCTAATAAGACATTGTATCCACCATCAATATATACAGTTGGTAATCCCCATAAACGTAACTCATTATTTATACGATCTTTAGCCTTATCATTTTTTTCAATTAAAGTAACAAAGTAAAAATTGTAGTTGCCTGAAGAATATAATTCATATAACATTTCAGCTACAATTGGACACCCTTTACAGGTGGTACCAGCTCCTTCTTCTACAAACACATTACGAGTATATTCACTACTATCGTTATTTGTATCCTCAAAGACAGATATAATATAAAATTTGCTACCATCTATAGAAGGATTTCCAACAGGGCCATTACCTGCGGCATCATCAATTGTTACATAGTAATTCAGGTCTTTATCAGAATTTAAAAGTATGTCAACACTTCCACTTAAAATGGATTTCGAAATCCAATCAATATCAGGTACAAACCTGTAATATAGTTTAGCATTACTAACCTTAATATTATCAGAAAACGTTACATGTATCGTAATTGTGTCACCTTTTTTTACAGATAATTCACCAGTTATAAAAGTAATCTCTGGAGGTTCATCATCAACATTTTCTTCATTGGTAAAAAAAATGACATAAGTTGAGGATATTACAAGAACTACTATTATTATAACTGATAGGAGTTTTAGATTTAATTTCACAAATATAAATATATATTTATTTACTTAAATATTACTAAAGGAATATGGAAGTGGTAAAATATGAGCGAATTTTGATACCTACAAAAAAATTTTAATCAAAATCCTTAAGGTGTTCATTTTTTTACATAAACGATTATTTTTAATTGTGGTTTCTGTTAAGGATTTCTGTGAGCAAAAATCTAGCAGAAGAAGTCAAAGAACTAAACAAACGTATCAGTGAACTTGAAAAAATGCTTTCAATCTTGGTTAAACCTTTACAAAATGTCAGTAAAACAACTCAAAATTACTTGAGAATCACTGCTCTTTTACTAGATCATGGTGGTTTAACACCTGATATGATACTTCCAGAGATTAAAGATACAATTTCAAGAGAAATCGTACGGGTATTGCTTGAAAAATCTGATCAGAATATTTCACAGATTACAGAGTTGGTTAGGAGTAAAAGAGGAACAGCTTCAAGAAGAATAATTAGAGATAGATTACAGGAACTTGAAGAAAAAAATATAGTTCAAAAACTTCAAAAAGGTTCTAGATACACATATAGTTTAACCGAAAAAGTGATTAAAAAATGGTCACAAATGCTCGGTTTTGATATATAAAAGGACCACTGTAACATAATTTGAGAATTAAAATTGGAGGTATAAGAAATGAATAAACATGAAAAAATGCCCGATCCGGAAAAAATTAAGGAAATTTTAGATATAGTATCTGAAAAAATACCCGGTTTGCTAAAAGAGCTAAGTGGGCTTTTATACAGCCCAGAAAGTGCACAAAAATATGCAGAAGCAGCTGCAATCTTTTATAAGGAGTTGAAAAAAGCTGGGATGACTGAAGAACAAGCCTATGATCTAACAAGTCAGTATTTGTCCACTTTAAATTTGGGTAATATGATGGGTAAATTTGCTAAACATCATGAACACGACTAAAAATGATGGTATCATGTCTCAGAATACAAATATAAATAGCAAAGCTCATCCCTTTAAATTTTTTGGGATAATGCTACCTGCTTTGCCATCATTGATGATTAGGTTAGGTGGAACCTTTTTAAGATTTAAAAGAAATGCAAAAAAAGCTGGAAAAGTTTTTAAAAAAGAGCTAATAAAACAAGGTTTTAACAAAGAAACAGCTGAAGGACTTACAAAAATATATCTTGAGGGTAGTGATATATCTAAATATGTGTTCAGCTTTTAATTACCTCTTTTACTTTTTCTTCTTTCTTCAAATATTCTAAACCGATTTCTGTTAGAGCTACTTCATCTGATGAAATATAATGTAATAAATCAAATTTTAACAATTTGTTTATTACAAAATTTAAGTCATTTTGAGATATTTGAAGTAATTCAGAAACAGATTCAAAATCGATATCTCGACTTCGAATTATTTTTAAAAGATCCAATTCTTTTTCAGTAAGTTTAACACTCCTTGTTTCTTCTTTATTTTCATCTATCATTTTAGTAGCACTATTATCTTTTAGATTATCAATATAATTCTTTACAATTGTATCAAGATTTAAACGATCTAATTCTTTACCATCTTTGTTATAAATAATACAAATTTTATTATCAGTATCATATTTCCATGTTGAAACCTTATCCCATGAATAACCAAGCAGACTAATATTGTCTAGTTGGGCCTGTTTTCTATCATATCCAGTTTTAGAAGCTTTACTTTGACGTTTATATAAATAAAGCTGCTGAAGCTGAAGAAGCTCTAAATCTACACCAATATCTCTTAGATTCGAAATTACATTATCACCAGCATTCCTCATTAACTCTTTTATAAAATACAATCCCGCCTTCTCTTTAAGGTCCATATAGACAATCTGAACGATAATCTCAATAGTTTTTGCAATTACAACTGGATTAACAGAATTAACCTTACTATCAATTACAACAACATCTTCAAATCTTCCTTCTGGGTGAAAAAAAACATTCTTTAAAAAATCGTATCTTTGTTCAAGTGTTTTAGTAATAGCACCTAACACTGCAATTGCAAAACCTTGAGTAGTTCTCCTACCTGCTGTAGTATAAAGTGCTTTAAATATACCTTCGAGCAGTTCAGAATTATTTAACTTAGACATATCCATCTCCTTTTAACTATAAATCTTAAACTTTATCTTCTAATGGATAAGTTTCTAATCTTATGATTTCTTTAATTTCAAACTTTTTTCCTTTTCCTCCATTTTATAATCTGTATTTGATTCAATAGCATCAGTTTCTGTTAAATATTTTATATGTTGTTTTAATAGGTCATCTAAATTTAATTGATCTAAAACGTTTCCATTCTTGTCATATATGAGACAGATTCGATTTTCAGCATCATAATCCCATTTTGACACATTTTCCCATGAATATTCTACCATATTTTTTTCTTTTGTAGACTCTAAATCTTCTGGCGGAGAAGTTTTAGCTTTACTTTTTATTCTACTACGCTGTCTATATAAATAATGTTGCTGTATCTGTAGAAGTTCTAAATCAACACCAACTTCCTCAAGAGAAGATATCGTAATTTCTCCAGTATTTTCTTTAAACTCTTTAAGAAAATAAAAACCTGCTTTATCCTTGAGATCCATAAAAATAACTTGTATAATAGATTCAACTGCTCGACCTATTATTACAGGGTCTATATTATTTAAATTAGGGGAAATAGTTAATAATTCTTGATAATCTCCACCAACATTAAATTTAATATATTTTAGAAAATCAAATCGTTTTTTTAATTCCCGTGTTATTGTATAAATAACTGCAACTGCATAATTTTCACTAGTTCTTCTGCCAGTTGTAGTAAAGAGCCCGTGCATTACATTCTCAAGTATATCTACATTTGATAATTCTGGCATCTATATCCCCTCAACTTATTTTAATGAATACTGTTAAATTAATGCAATTCCTAAATCATATAAAAATATTGCTACTATTAAAAAAATAAATTAGTAAAAAATAAAATAACTGTTGTGTTTTACAATGATATAATGATTGGAGAAACCTATCCAAATTTGTATTTTCAGACTTTTTATGTTTCAAAGGAGATTAGTAAATGTCCACTGATCTCTGAAATTATTAAGGTTAGTAAAAAGTTTAAAGCTATAAATCTATTAAAAGAGGTTATTAACATCTCCGTTAGTCTTAGATATGGTAAACGGATTTTAATAAATGCAAAAAACATTGATTTTAGTAAAATAAATGCTGAGGATTTTTTGGAGATTATAGACTATGACCCTTTTAAGAAAGTGCTTTTAGTAATAGGTAATAAAGAACCCCGAATTGATACACCAAATCACTGGTTTATACATCATGCTAGACATGAAGTTAACGCAATTATTCAAATTGATGATGCGCAATTAGTTAAAAAATTAGAAAAAAAACTACCAGGAACTGAAAATGAATATCCAACTGGTACTCTTGAGCAGACCAAAGAAATTTTAAAAATACTTAGGGATAGTAAAAAAATGTTAATTAAAAACCAGAGTGCGATATTTGTAGGAAATAATATGAAAGATGCTGAAGATTTAGTGGTAAGTACATTTGAGGAGTTGAAATGAAGATTAAAGGCAAAGATCGAAGAGCGTTATGGTTTGAGAATGGGACTATAAAATTCATAGATCAGAGGAAACTACCTTACAAATTAGAAATTTTTACTGCAAAAAATGTTGATGATTGCGCATATGCAATAACCGAAATGGTTGTCCGTGGAGCACCTGCTATTGGTGCTGCTGCTGTATATGGCATGGTTTTAGGAAGAAATAATATTAGTAAAACAGCTGAAATACTTCGCAAAACCCGTCCTACTGCACATGATTTATTCTATGCAATTGATTATATTATAACAAAAATAAAAGATGGTAAAGACGTATTAAATGCTGCAAATGAATATGTTGAAGACATTATTGATAGATGTAGAAGAATTGGTGAGAATGGAGATAAGCTAATAAAAAATGGTATGAAAATTCTAACACATTGTAATGCTGGTGCTCTTGCAACCGTTGATTATGGAACGGCACTTGCCATCTTCAGAACTGCTCATAAAAAAGGTAAGAAAATATTTGTTTTCGTTGATGAGACTCGCCCTCGTTTACAAGGATTATTAACTGATTGGGAGCTTGAAGAAGAGAAAATTCCACATGTTGTAATTGCTGATAATGCAGCTGGACATTTCATGAGAAACGGCGAAATTGATATTGTTATCACTGGCGCAGATAGGATTGCTAAAAATGGTGATTTTGCAAATAAAATTGGTACATATGAAAAAGCAGTAATTGCAAAGGAAAATGATATTCCGTTCTATGTTGCTGCACCGATTAGTACTTTTGATAAAACTATTAAAAATGGTAATCAAATAAAAATAGAGGAAAGGAACAGGAAGGAACTAGCACAGATTAACGAAAAAACTATCATGCCTGAGTGGACAAATGTAAGAAATCCTGCTTTTGATGTTACACCTGCAAGATATGTAACTGGTTATATTACTGAAGAAAAAATTGTTGAGAATTAAAGTATTTTTATCTTCTTACAAAAAGATTCTCAAGAAATGCTAATCTTGGAAATATGTTTTTATAAGTAACAGGATATGTAAAACTGTTGTCCTCAGGGTATCTATCATCATATTTGTTCTCTGGATCTACTGTTATTGTTATATTTTGGATGCCTGCATAATCTATAAGTGCATTTGTAAATTCTCTTATATTTAATCTGAAAAGAGGTCTTTTGAATGATTCTCTAGCTCCAAATGCATCTAAATAATATACAGTTGCCCCATATTCTGTGGTTTTTGGGCTTTCATTAAAGCAGGTGTACGTAATTTGAACAGGAACCTTTTCAACCCATAATTGGCCATTGTTCTGTACCGTAAAAGTTATCCAGTTTTTCGTAGGTGAAAGAAAATTCCCCATTATAATCTTAACACTTGTTGGTAATATAGTTAGATCTGCTTCGGGAATACCTAAAACGGCGGCGTAAATATCAGGATCCCCCTTTCTATCATCAGTCCATAAAATATGGTTTTTATCAGAAAAATCTGCAAATCGATATCCTTCCATAACTGAGCCATTTATATTATTAAGTTGCACTGGAAGA
>SMTZ1_10001949_pt1 | contig 20823 bp, 18 predicted proteins | sample DeeMarSWOR136_30_FD_25667 | JGI IMG/M metagenome (IMG submission 25667) | reverse complement strand
CTATTTTCTCTGAATATTTTTAAGACATACGTTCCAAGTTCTAAACCTGGAAATTTAATCTTTTTGAAAAAGGTTAAATTTTTCCAATCAAACATTCCCAGAACTGATTTAATTATTTGAAAAAAACTTTTACCTTCAAAATCAAGATCTATTGAACCAAGTGGAAGTCTACTAATAGAACCTGATGATTTTAAATCATCTTCTTTGTAAAGTTCTGTATTAATATAGGGTATATTTTTACCAATTAATACAGAAAGAAGTGAACCCATTGGAGCAGATGGTGCAAAATGAACAAATGCTGTCAATTGGTATTTTTCAACCTCTTCTTCTTCTGTTACATTATCTCTAATAATTGGTATATTTTTTAGAATGTCTTGAATTAGTACGGATTCTGTATCAACTCTTTCGTATCCATCGTTTTCATCTGTAATAAAAGCGACTCCAAAATTTACATTGAATCCTTTTGGAATGACAGTTTCATGACTGCCACCTCTCTCATAAGCATTTCTTCCCAAATATACATTTCCTGTATCACCTTCAAGGCCTGGTAGCTTTATATTTTGTTTTACATATGCTTTAATTTGAATGCCATCTATTTCATCATTTGAAATACCAGTATTTTTTTCAAGAATTAATCCATGTGTTTTACCTGTTTCTGGATCACTTTGAGAAACCCATGCTTTTGAACCAAGGTCTATATCATCTTCTGTTGAAAGAATTAATTCTTTTTCAACGGACTGAGGATTTGGTGGTATGCTATATTCTTTTATCGTTTCATCCTCATCAAATACATTTAGGTTAGGTAGAATATAACCAACATTCATTTTTTCAATTGTAGTACTTCTTGATTTTGTTGTAATAAGTCCGGTATAAATCCCATCTATAGTTTCTGGTTCTTGAATATTTATTGTTTCAATAACATCATGATTAATGTGAACAAAAATTCTTTTTGTATCAGATGGACAGTAATAATACGTGTATATATTATCTGTTTTAATATCATTTTGAGGGGAATGACACTCCATTTTTATTCTCACCATCAAATTTCCATCAACAATTACGCTTTTTGTAACTTCAGTATTTGCAGAAGTTCCTGTATAATCTGGTTCCCCACTAATACCATGTCTAAAATCAAATGATGCAAGTTGATCAATAAAATTTGTATCTAATTTTTTTGATTCTGGTTTACATTTTGCAATGTAATGTCCTACTGGATTACCAATAATTTCCCCTTTTTGAATAACTCCATAAATTATATATTCATCTTGAAAAATACCAAAATAGTCAAATTGAATTTTTTGTCCAGATATAGGTTCATAAAAATAGTTTGTATCTTCAATTCTTAAATAATCTTCATATTCTACTGCTTGAGTTTCAGAAGAGTCGTAAAGAACAAAATATTTTTCTTTCCCATTTGCCTGTTCAGGAATTAAAAATACAAGATTGCATGAGCTAATATGACTTTCATCAGTCATTTCTAAGTCATATATTTGAGAATCTATTTCGATGAGACCATTGCCATCATCATAACCAACTCTAACTGAATGCAAGGTTTCATCTTTTGCCCAACAAGGATTTGAAAAATCAACTTTCATATCGATTGGCTGAAAAATAGCCTCCTTAAGACTAGTATCAATTGGAATTGTTAGTTCTTGTTTATATGCTAAATTTTCAATATCTGTAGATTTATACGGTGCTTTGGAATGAGCGGTATTAAATAAGGAAGGAAAAAATATTAAAACTGTAATAATCAGTATTATAGATTTTTTAATTGAAGATTTCATTTTACACATATATAATAAACTTTAAATGATATAAATATTTTTATTATTTAAACTGAATTATTCAAAAAATAATTTTATTCATAAAAATTAAGACAACATTTAATATTTCCTTCTTATTTCTATGATGTTTAAGATTTACTTGGATAACTATGTATCAAAATGATTTAGTTGGAGTATTAATTGTTTACTTTTATGTAGCATTATTATTAGTAATTTCTGAAAAAATTATGAAAAAATACCCATTTTATGGAAGAAAATTTCTTCATATAATGACTGGAAACATTGCCTTTTTACTCCCGATTTTTCAAACAAAGGAAATTATGGCTTTTCTTGCAGCTGGTCCTTTCATACTATTGACTTATTTAATGAGTCCCAAAAGTCCTATTAAATCAATAAAAGGAAAGACATCTGCTACAGGTCATGGTATGGGCCTAGTATATTATTCCATTTCTTGGACAATTTTAGCATATGTATTTTTTGAAAATAAGATTGTGATTTCAATAGGAATACTTGCAATGTCTTATGGAGATGGTTTTGCTTCTCTTATTGGTTCAAAATTTGGTAAGATTAAATTTAAGATATCAGGTAATTATAAAAGCTTGCTAGGATCTTTTTCAATGCTTATTTTTTCTTATATAACTTTTATTATAGCAATTTTGTTTTATGATTTTTCAATAAATTCAAATGTATTAATTTTTCTTATGATAATTGCTTCTAGTGGAATGATAATAGAGCTTTTTACACCAAAAGGATTTGATAATTTATCAGTACCTTTTATAACATCTATTTTATTCTATTATGCCTTTATAATCTGAGGTTAAAATGCGTTTTATTGTTGTGGATGGACTCGATGGTGTTGGAAAAGATACTCATGCATATAGAATAAAAGAAAGATATGAAAATAGAGGCGAGAAAGTAATAATACGCTCTCATCCAGCAACTGATAATTTTTTTGGAAAAAAAGCAAAAAAAGCATTACTAGGTTTTGGAAAGTTTAACAAGGTAAAAGCTTCTATTTTTTATATGTTGGATGTTTTAAGATCAATTAAGAAATTTTATAGAAAAGGTAAATGTGATACACTAATTATGGTTAGATATTTAATAGGTACTGCATATCTTCCAAAAAAATTAGTAAATTTGGGTTACACTTTTTTTTATCATTTTGTTCCAACTTCAAGTTATATGTTTTTCCTTGATGCTCCTCCTGAAGAACTTATTAAACGTGTTAAAAAAAGAAATGAAAAAGAAATATTTGAGACCTTTGATTCACTTATAAGAGTTAGGAGTAAATCGATTAAATTGGTAAGAGATTGGATTATTATTGATACATCTGGAACAATTGAACAAACCGCTTTATTAATTGAAAAAAAATTGGATTATTTAGACAACAAATAATTTATCAACTCAGATGTTTCTATCTACTTTTTACAAATCGACATCATAATATAACTCAATGAACTCAAATCTCCAATTTCCAGTGCCAGAAGCATCAGAATATTCGTTAATAATTAAACCAGCTGATCCATCTCCAACTGCACCTTGTCCAGGTGTAGCATAAATATCTGCAGAAATATTCCAACTATTGGGATTTGTTGGATCTGCAGTTGTATTAATTCTTTCAATAGTATGATAAGTAACCATAGGTTGACCTGTGGGTCCATCTACTATAGTATTATTTTCATCTCTTAGCTCAAAGGTTTCATCTCCGTTTATTGAAGGAAAGGTATTTTCACTGTTTATAAAGCATATATTTGGTTCAAGCGAAACACCCCAGAAACTCTCAAAATCTGCCTGATTACTATCCCGAGCAATTATAATGTATTCTTTTGGATTAATAATTGTATTTTCAGGCAAAATAAAATTTTGATCCGAGGAAGTTTGATATATAGTAAAATTAGATATGTTCAAGAGTGTTCCGCTTGGTGGTGAATTATTTCCCGGAGGAGGTATGTATTCATTCCACTGTAATATTTCAAAATTTGATGAAAAATAACCTGAAAGATTCTTTAGATTTTGATTGTGTGGTATATTTATATAAAAGTTAATTTCAATTTTTTCATCTTTATGAATTAAATACCCTAATGATACATTATTACCTGCTGAATCATGAATAGTTGTATATATATCACCACTCAAAATCAGATCTTCAATCCAACTATCACTTGAATTATAAATGAGGGAAATATTACTTATCTTTCCTGGAATTGTCCCAGTATATTTTAAAGTAATACCTGATTTAAATAATACACTAGGAAATAAATTATCAAAAATTATTAAAACATCGTAATCATCACCTGAAATTGTTTTTGAATATGCAATTAATTTTAAACTTTCATTATCAAGTACTTTATCAGATACTATACATTCACCAGTGATATTATCTTCATATACCCAAGTACCAATAAATTCAATAACTTCACATGAAACACTTCCAGTGCTAATTGTACCAAAAAATGTTATTGAAGCATTCCAAAAGGTAAGACCTACTGAAATACCTGCAACAGCAATAATCGATGTTATTAAAATTATGCCTATTTTTTTTCTTTTCATTTTTTTTTTCCTCCAAATTTATCCTCAAAATTGCAAGATTTTTAAAACTGATTTAAATCTTATGTGATGTAAAAAACTAATTTTATAAAAATCAACAAAAATTATAACAAATAGGTTTTATTCAATTAAAAATTCTTCTAATTGGATATTTTAAAATTTTTTGTATTTCATTATATTTTATTTCACCAGTTATCAAAGATTTCACAACATAAGTACCCCACGAGGTTTCTGAACCAAACCAAAATGAAAAGTTGGGGAGTTTATTGAAAACATATCTATAATAACCTGCCCATCTTAAAACATCAAAAAGTATTAAATTAATATCTCTATTAAAATTTTCATCAAGTTTAAATTTTTTATTTTTAAAATATTTTTCAATATTTTCAGAAGCAATCATAGCACTAATTAATGCGTAATAAATACCTTCTCCTGTAAAAGGATCTGCAAGACCAGCTGCATCACCTATAAGTAGGAAGTTGTCTCTTGATATTGGTTTATTAAAATCTCTTATTGGAATTACTGCATATTTTGGTTTTATTTTTTTATCAAGATTCCAAAAATTTAAAAAATCTATCCATAGGTCTTTCCAAACATGTGGAAAAGGATATTCTGATGTAAAAATTCCCGCGGTAATCAGCTCTTTTTTTGGAAAGATATAACAAACAAAACTAGGATATTTTTTCATTATTTGGGTAAGTGAATATTCATCTTTATAATCTTTAAATTTCGAACCAACCGGTCCTTCCCATGAAGAGGACAAATTAAAATGATCAAAGGGATAGAGTTTAACTAATTTATTTAAACGAATATTATTTCCCCATGCTCCAACTAAAATATCGTAATTGACAATATTTTCTTTTTTTCCATCCAGGTAAGAAACAGTATCATTTCCTAGATTTATTTTTTTAATTTTAATATTATCCTTAAAAAAAATTGTTTTATTATCAACAGTTTCTTCAACAAGAAAATTATCAAGTTCTGATCTATATGTCATATAAATTAATTCTTCATCAGTATTTACAAATGTAAATTTATTATCTCTTATATACAAACCATTTTTAACTGTTTTTTCAATAATGCTATTTATACTTTTAAATTCTGAAGATAAAATATCATATGCTTTTTTTGAAAGTCCTCCTGCACAAGTTTTATATCTTGGAAATTTCTGTTTTTCCAATATTAAAACTTTTATATCTTTTTTTTTAAGTTTATGTGCTAAAAAACTCCCAGCAGGTCCTGCTCCAATTATTAAAACATCATATTTTTCCATGATTCTTTTAATAAAATATTAGTTTTTATTTTTCAAATATATTAAACTTTTCTAGGGCCTTTATCACACTTTTTCTAACAAAATCGTTTTCATCACTTAAGGCATCTAGTAAGGGATCTATTGCATCATCATTACCAATTTTTCCAAGAGCATTTGCTGCATCACTTCTTACTTCCCAATGTGAATCTTTTAATGCTTTAATTAATGGTTTAACAACTTGATTTCCACCAATTTTATCAAGTGCATAAACAACAGATATCCTAACAATGTATTCTTTATCATTTAAACTTTCAGTTAAACTATTATAAGCTTCTTTAGCCTTAGTTTTACCTAGTAAAATTGCAGCAATAGACCTAACTCTCTTATCATCATCATTAAGTGAATTGACAAGTGCTTTAACAGGTTTTGTAGGAGATATAAGATTTAATGCAGAAATTGCTTCTTTTCTTACAAAAGAATTTACATCAATCAATGCCTTTGAAAGTGCATCTATTGCCTTCTTATGACCAATTTTTCCAAGGGCTTTTGCTGCATTAATTCTCACCTCAACAGATTTATCACTTAATTTTTCAATAATGGGTTCAACTGCTTTATTATCTCCAATTTCTCCTAAAATATAGACTGAATGTCTTCTAACTTCGATGCTATCACTATTAAGGCTTTTTATTAATGAGTCAACAATTCTTTTATCTTTTTTATTTTTTAAGGCATTTGCAGCAGAAAGACAAACACTTTCATTATCATCATTTAATTTTTTAATCAACGCATCTGTTACTTTTGGATCATCAAAATATTTTAAATTTGATATTGCTCTTAATCTTTTACTCCAATCGGAGTCATTTAACATATCAATAAGTTCTTTCATGTTATAATTAGAAATTTGATTTTTATTCATTTATAATCCTCATCATCTCTCCAGTAATGTATATATAATTTTATGTTAATAATTTTTTCATAAAGAAGCACATATAGATGGCTATTTATATCATAAATTATATTACAATTTATAAGAAATATGGGATGGGATAAAAATAAGAAAAGCACGCTTAATTTTAAACAATAATTTGAAATTTTTTAATATAAATATTATAAAGTGGAAATATGTCAAGTAATTGTTTGTGTGTAATTTCGAAAAATGAAGGATTAAATCCAATTTCGGTTGCAGAACAAGCGTTAGAATCCGGAATTATTGATAAAGTTATTATCTCTGATGGATCAAATCCAGAAACTTTTCAACGTCTAAAAAATAATGAAACAAAAAAAATTGAAGTAATTTCTGAAAAAAAATTTGTAAAAACAAATGAAGCTGGAAAAGGCATTGGTATGATAAATGGTGGCCTTGCAGCAATAAAACAAAATTTTGATAATGTAGGTTTTTTTGATGGAGATATATATAATCCAAATATAAGTAAATGGTTTGAATTTTTATTTGAACCTTTAGAACGAAATGTAGATATTGTTAAGGCAGCTTTTTCTAGAAATCCGGCGGATGGTCAGATAACAAGACATATTACAAAGCCACTTATTGCTATGTTTTTACCAAAAGCTTGGGAAATAGATCAACCCTTGGGAGGAGAACTCTCTATAAAAATTAAATTACTAAAGGACATTTTTACAAAAGGTATATCTCCTCCATATGGCTGGGGTATTGACTCTTTTATTACTATGAAATCGTTAATATATGGTTATACAATGGGAGAGGTTTATCTTGGTCAGAAGATGCATGGTAAAAAAACACTTACAAATCTTCAGAAAATGTTTGTGGAATGCTTCCAAGAAGCAGTTAGAATGATACAATATTTTTACAGCCTTCCACTTAGAAAGAAAATAAAACCAATAATTAGGATTTCATCACCTTTTAAAAGAAATAATTATTTTGATGAAACATACATGGATATAAAACAAGAAGTAAAACGAAGTCTACCTTCACTAAAACTGATTAAACAACTATATCTTCCTCATGATGATTTATTCATTAACATAAAAGAGGCATGTGATTTTAATGATTTTTATCAGAGAACAAAATCAATAAATATCAATATTTGGGTAGAACTTCTTTATTGGTTTATTAAAAAATATTCACCTGTTTATATCAATCAATATTATTATAGATGGAAAATAAGGGCTCTTAGTTTTTGTTTACATGAAATAAACACAGTGGAACAAGCAGAAACAAGAACTACATTTCAAGCAAAAGCTGCGTCTGATTTCATGTATAAAATTGGAGAACACTCATCAATTGATGATAGTGCTAAAAAGATGTATTTTTATCAAAGGGTATAATCTTTTTCATTCTGTTAGTTTTAATATCGCTTCAGCAATGTCACCTTTTGTTTCTTTTAGTGCTGCTTCTGCTTCCTTTTCAGTTTTTCCAGTTTGTTCCATAACTAGTTCTATATCAGCTTTTGGGATTTCTTCCTTTTTTTCAACGATTTGTGGTTTTCCAGTGATCTGATAGGTTTTTTGCCCTTGTGCATCCATTAAAGTCACATTTGCATTTTCAAAAATATATTGTTTTGTATCAGTCTGAATTATTACTTTTTCAACATTTTCAATTTCTTTTACATTAATACCAAGTCTTCTCATCATTTGATTCATTTGACGTGGATTTATTTTTCCACCCATTCCTGGAATCATAATTTAACACCATTCCAAATATTATTTCGAAGCATATATAGCATAATACTTGTTTAACATTTTTGGTATGATTAAAGGCAAAGAAATTAAGGTAATTGATATAAATTCAGAATTTTATGGTACCTCTGATTATACTCTAATGGAAAATGCTGGAAAAGGACTTGCTGATTTTATTGAAAAAGAATTGAAACCTAAAAACAAAAATATTCTTTTTATCTGTGGACCAGGAAACAATGGTGGAGATGGATTTGTAGCAGCAAGATACTTGTCTAATAAATTTAAAATTTCCTTATTTTTTACTGCAATGGAAAAAGAAATAAAAACAAATATTGCAAAAAAAAATTTTAAAAAAATAAAGAAATTAAATATTGAAATTTTTAATATAGATAGTTTTAACAAATTTGATGATTTACTTACAAAAAATCATATAATAATTGACTCAATGCTTGGGATTGGACTTGCTGGAAATTTAAGAAATCCCTATTTGTCAATTGTTAAAAAAATAAACAATTCAAAAGATAAAATCAAAATTTCAGTCGATATTCCAACTGGTTTTAATACAAATTTATCAGTTAAACCTGATTATACAATTACTTTTCATGATTTGAAGGAGGGAATGAATAAAAAAAATTGTGGAATAATTAAATTTTTAGACATTGGTGTTCCAAAAAAAGCAGTTGAATATGTTGGTCCTGGAGAATTAAAAGTATACTATCCAAAGCCTAAAAAGGATTCTCATAAAGGCGATAATGGACGATTACTTGTAGTTGGTGGAGGTCCATATTATGGAGCACCAGCTCTTTCAAGTTTTGCTGCACAAAGAACAGGTACTGATTTAATTTATATTGCTACACCTAAAAAAGTTGCTAGAGCAATCACATCTTATAAACCTTTATTAATGAAACCAATTCGTCTTGCAAAAAATATAGCAAAAATGTCACCCACTTTAATTGTAAGGGAACTTAATGATGAAGATAATTTAGTCTTAAGTGATATTGAAATTATTAAAGAATTAATTAAAAAAGTCGATGCATTATTGATTGGTCCCGGTTTAGGAAATGAAATCGAAACACAAAATACTGTAGAAAAAATTATAGATTTATTTGTTAAAAACAGTAAAAGAATAGTAATTGATGCTGATGCAATTCAGGTTATTGGTAAAAATCCTGAGATAATAAAAAGCTCAGAAACAGTTATTACTCCTCATAGTGGTGAATTCAAAGAGCTAACTGGAATAAATTTATCAAATAAGCTAAAAGAAAGAATAAAAAACGTTGAATTATGGGCTAAAAAACTTAAAATTACAATTCTTTTAAAAGGTCCAATCGACATAATTTGTGATGGTAAAAATACCAAATTAAATGATATACATAATGAATCTATGACTGTTGGTGGAACAGGTGACGTTCTTGCTGGAATTATTGGTGGATTACTTTCGAAAGGTGTTGATCCCTATAATTCTGCAAGAATTGGAATTTTTTTAAATGGAACTGCTGGTAATTTTGCTTATAAAAAACGTTCATATGGTGTTATTGCAACAGATTTAATTGAGGAAATACCAATTGTTCTAAAAAAATATTTATAGATTTGCAGGTGAGATTTTAGTGGATCTTTCATATATCCAACCAATAAATAATCAACCAGCATTACTAATTATAAATAAAAAAATAATAATTATTGCAGACCTCCACATAGGAATTGAAAGTTATCTTAGAGAACAAGGAATAAACACGCCCTCTCAAACACAAAACATGATAAAAAGTTTAGAATCGATATGTAAAAAATATAAGCCAAAAGAAATTATTGTTTTAGGAGATATTAAACATAATATTCCTTCTTCAACATTTCAAGAAAGAAAAGATGTAAAAAATTTTATTAAAAAGATATCTGAATTTGGGAAAATACAAATAATACCTGGAAACCATGATGGAAATATAAAAAAATTTTGTTCAGAGGAAATAATAATTCACCCATCCCATGGTTTTAAAATTGAAAATATTGGTTTTTCTCATGGTCATAGATGGCCAAATGAAGAAATAATGAATTGTGAACAAATAATTATTGGTCATACACATCCAACAGTCATGTTTACAGACACATTAGGATATAAAACATTTGAACCATGTTGGATAAAAGGAATTTTTTTAGAAGGTAAACTGAAAGAAAAATATCCCAATTCAAAAATTTCTGAAATACTGATAATTCCTGCTTTTAATCCTTTGTGCGGAGGTATTGCAGTAAATCATGAAGGGATTACAGGTCCCATGGGTAAATTAATAGATATAAAAAATTCACAAATTTATTTAATTGATGGAACATCGTTGGGAAAAGTAAAAAATATAAAATAAAATATTAATGCTTAAACTTAAATAACTGATTTTTAATAAGGGCAATAAATTATTTGAAAAATATGTGATTAATTATGGAATTAAATCTATCAAAAACAGTAAAAACTACTATTTCCATATTTCTCTTAATTATTTTACCATTGTTAAGTATTTTAATAGGTTTAATTACTGAAGTTTTTAATGCATGGTTTTATATTTTATGTGTTACTTGGTTTGGAATGGGACTTATATTTTATAGTGCAATTGAATAGTATAAAACCTCATAAAGAAAAAAATATATATTGGTCAATATTGCTGAAAACAAAATGACATCAGTTTTTTTAAGTTTAGATAAAAAAATTCAAGATTTACTTATTTCAAGGGATATTAAAAAACCTACTGAACCACAAATTATGGCAATTAAACCAATTTTAGATGGGAAAAATGTTTTACTAATTGCACCCACGGGTCTTGGAAAAACAGAGGCAGCAATATTACCAATATTTCATAATTTTTTAAAAAATAATATTAATTCTGATAACAAAAAAAAGGGAATTTCTATTTTATATATAACTCCCCTCAGAGCTCTAAATAGAGATATGCTAAAAAGAACATTTGATTGGGGTAAAGAACTTGATATTGATATTGCAGTAAGACATGGTGATACATCTCAAAGTGAAAGGGCACGTCAGTCAAGAAAACCTCCAAATATGCTAATAACAACTCCAGAAACTTTTCAAATTTTATTCACTGGAAAAAGATTAAAAAATCATATATCAAATGTTAGATGGGTAATAATTGATGAGATACATGAACTTGCAAACGATGAGAGGGGAGCACAGCTAGCGGTAGGATTAGAGCGATTGTATGAATTAACAAAAATAAATAATCATTCATTTCAAAGAATTGGGCTTTCAGCAACTGTTGGTTCCCCTGAAAAAGTGGCACTATTTTTAGGAGGAAATGAAAATAATAAATCTAGAAATGTAAAAATCATTGAAGTCGATGTTACAAAACATATTGATATAAAAGTAGAGCTTCCAACCATAGTAAAGAGTGATTATTCAAATGCAAATAAATATTCAATGGACCCAATTTCTTTTGCATCACTTAGAAGAAGTAAAGAAATAATTGATAGTCATGTTTCAACTCTTCTTTTTATAAACACTCGTGATGGAGCAGAGATTTTAGCATCTCGATTTCATCAATGGGTTGAAGATTTACAAATCGATGTTCATCATGGTTCACTTTCAAAAATATCAAGAATTGAGTCAGAGGATAATTTTAAAAGTGGAAAATTAAAATCATTAATTTGCACTTCTTCACTTGAATTGGGTATTGATATTGGAAATACAGATTTTATTTTACAATATAATTCTCCAAGAGAAGTAAAAAGAATTTTGCAACGAGTTGGAAGATCCGGACATAAGATTGGAAAAACTTCAAAGGGTTTGATTATTGCAACAAATGCAGAAGATTTATCTGAAAGTCTAGTAATTGCAAGAAGGGCACTAATTGGAGAAATAGAAGAATCAAAAATTAGAAAAAATCCATTATCAGTTCTGACTAATCAAATAATTTCAATTGCTCTTGAGTATGGGAAGATTAAACCTGAAAAAATTTATGAAATAATAAAGAGATCTTACACATTTCAAGAACTAAAAAAAGATATTTTTAAAAAAATTCTTGAGCAATTAAGAAATCAGCGTAGCATTTGGATAAGCGAAGATGCTTATATTACTAAAAGAAGAAATACAAGAAATTATTTTTTAGATAACATATCAATGATACCTGATGAAAAAACATTTGTTGCAGTTGACATTAGTTCTCGCAAAAAAATTGGAAAACTTGATGAAAGTTTTGTTTTAAATTATGGATTTGAAGGTGCAAAATTTATTTTGAGTGGTAGACCTTGGATAATTGTGAAGCGTGAAGAAGATAAAATCCTAGTTTCCCATTCAAAAGAAATAGGTACTGCTCCTGCATGGACTGGTGAAGATATCCCAGTACCATTTGATGTTGCAAGAGAGGTTGGAAAATTAAGAAGATTAATTTCAGAAGAAAAATATATAAAAAATTACCCTTGTGATAAAAAGTCTTTAGATAAAATTCATCAACAAATAATAAACCAAAAAAAACAAGGTTTTGTTGTTCCAGATGATAAAACAGTTACTATAGAAATTGAAGATAAAACTGTTGTTATAAATTCTTGTTTTGGAACAAAGGTAAATGAAACACTTGGTCGACTAATTTCTGCAATGCTTGCTCAATCTTTGGGTGAAAGTGTTGGAATAAATAGTGATCCTTATAGAATTAATCTTGAACTTCCTATAAGATATCCAATAGAGAGAATTAAAAATATTTTATTTACAATAAAACCAAAAACTCTTGATTATCTTCTTGAGACAATATTAAAAAACTCTACATATATTAGATGGCAGCTAGTTCATGTTGCTAGAAAATTTGGAGCAATTAAAAAGGATTTTGATTATAGGAATGTTGGTTCAAAAAAATTATTTGGTCTTTTTGAAAATTCTTTAATTTTAGATGAAGCAATTGATAAAATTATCTGGGAAAAAATGGATATTAAAAATACTGAAATTATACTAAATGAAATACAAAATGGACAATTAAATATACAAATTCAACGTCTTTCACCAATCTCCTTGGCAGGATTTGAAACAATAAAGGGATTGATGGTACCAAAGAGGGCAGATAGATCAATTCTCATGGCACTTAAAAAAAGATTGGAAGAAGCTGAAATAATACTTGTCTGTACTAACTGTAATAATAATTGGAATACAACTGTTAGCAGAGTAGATCAAGCTCCAAAGTGTTCAAAATGTGGTGCAATAAAAATTGCTGTATTTCGTAGATATAATAAAGATTTATCAAAAGTTCTTCGTAAAAAAGACAGAACAGAAGTGGAAAATAAGGAAGTTAAAAGGATTTATAAAAATGCAAGTTTAGTTTTAAATTATGGAAAATATGCATTATTAACATTAGTTGGAAGAGGGATAGGACCTGATACTGCTGCAAGAATTCTTAGAAAATATAATATAATACAATTAAAAAAATCTGAAGAATTACAAATTTATTTTTTAAGGGATATTTTAAAAGCAGAATTGACTTATGCTAGAACAAGAGGATTTTGGGATAATAATTAATTTATGTATTATATACAAAAATAATATTCATAAATAAGAAATTATAATAACACGAAAACACATTGAGAAGTGTAGAATTTACTATATCAGAATGGAATAAGGATGCCTCAATTAGAAAATAAAGAATTAATTGGGAGAATAATAAGAGCTACAACTGTTGTATTAGGTAGAAGAACCTCTGAAACTTATGTAAATTTTGTTATAGGTAATGTAATAAAAGAACTCTCTTTAAAATATAATTTTCTTAACAAAGTGAAAATAAAAGGGACAAAATATAGTGAACTATCAGAAGGTCTTGTAATTGATTCGGATATTGAAAATATTGAATCAAAAGAAGTTGGAAAAGCAACAAAAGAATTTATTGAAAAAATTATTAACATGATGGGGAAAGATGCAGGTTATTATTTTATACAGGAAATTAAAGAGGACTTACCCTTCGAATATGAACAATCAATAAAGGATTATAATATTGATTTAGACTTTTTACAATCTCAATTTATTACAAATGTGAAAGTTTCTAGTAAAAAAAGTATTAAAAATTCTGATCTTCTTGGTTATTCTTTAACAGTAATATTTCATATATTAGATATGGAACTAGGAAAAAATATATCTTATAAAACCATATGTGAACTTGTTGAGAGATTAAACACAGTTTATGATGTTTTTAAATATGTAACAATTAATGATATTAGAGTCGTTCAGGGAATAAGTATTGTATCAATTAATCCTCAAGTTGATTCAATGGATTCTAGAGATGTAGGAAATTCAATTCAAAAAATTATTCAAGAGTTGCATGACAATTTAGGAGAAAGAACTGGTGATTCTTTTATAACCAAATTTAAGAATTATTTTAATAATGAATATCTTTATATATTACAAGAGATGGGAGTGAATCTTGATATTATAGAGCTTAAAATTGAAGTTGTAATTAAAAATGTTTTAAAGACTCTGGTTAATGTACTAAGCGATTCTAGTAATCTTGATAATTCAATAATGCTTGTTGATAGTGTTCTCAGAAAATTTGAAAATAAATATCCATGTCTACAACATATTAAAATTGATAATACACTTTTTTTAGAAGGTAAAGATGGGATTATTATTTCCTCTGAAATTGAATCTGTAAAAGGATATGAACTTGGTAGAGCAATTCATTTTTTAATTGAAAATATTGCTGATTCTATAGGTAAAAAATCTGGTTTGGTTTTTATTCAAAAATTTAGGAGAAGATTAGGAAAAGCTTTATGTTTAAGAATTGAAAAGCTTGGTGTAAATCTCCATATGGTTGAGTTAAAACAGAGTTTGATATGAATTTAAAATATTAATAAAAATATAAAGGATATCGTTAATTAACGTAAAATAAAACGTCAATTTTAAATACCTAGTTTTGTTCCCTATTTCAGGCGATTACTATGGAAGGTATAGGGATTGTTAGTTATGGAGCAAATATTCCAAGATTAAGAATAAAAACCAAGGATATTGCTGCAGTCTGGGGAAAAGACGGTGATTCAATATCAAATGGTTTAGGAATTAATGAAAAATCTGTCCCTGGAATTGATCAGGATACAGCAACAATAAGTGTTGAAGCTGCAAGAGCTGCTTTAAAAAGATGTTCAATTAATCCACAGGACATTGGTGCAATTTATATTGGGAGTGAATCACATCCTTATGCTGTAAAACCAACTGGAACAATTGTTGGGGAAGCAATTGGGGCAACTCCTGATTTAATGGTAGCAGATTATGAATTTGCTTGTAAAGCTGGAACTGCAGGGATACAAACTTGTACAGCTCTTGTAAAATCTGAAATGATTAGATATGGACTTGCAATTGGTGCAGATACTGCACAAGCAGCCCCTGGAGATGCACTTGAATTCTCAGCATCAGCTGGAGGAGCTGCATTTATTATTGGGAAAGAAAATATTGTTGCAAAAATAAATCATACATTATCCTATACTACGGACACACCTGATTTTTGGAGGAGAGCCCAAAGGAAATATCCATCACATGGTGGTAGATTTACAGGAGGTCCTGCTTATTTTAAACATATAACAAATAGCACGTTAAAACTCATGGAAAGAGCAAAAACTAAACCTGAAGACTATAATTATGCAATATTTCATCAACCTAATGGGAAATTTCCTATAAGTGTTTCAAAAAAATTAGGTTTTTCATATGATCAAATAAAACAAGGTTTAATTGTTCCTTATATTGGAAATACATATTCTGGTGCTTCACTTGTTGGTCTTGCTTCGGTCCTTGATGTTGCAAAACCTGGTGATAGAATCATTCTTAGTAGCTATGGATCTGGTGCTGGAAGTGATAGTTTTGATATTATCGTTACTGAAGATATGAATAATTTAGGTAGAAATAATGCTCCATCGGTTGCTGATATGATTGAAAATAAACAATATATAGATTATGGAACTTATGCAAAATTAACAGATATTTTATATTGGGAGTGAAAAAAATGAGAGATGTAGCTGTCATTGGAGTTGGAATGATTAGATTTGGCGAATTGTGGGATAAATCATTTAGACAATTAATTTCTGAGGCTGGTTCAAAAGCAATTCTTGATTCAGGTGTTGCAGGTAAAGATATTGACGCTATGTATATAGGTTCAATGAGTTCCGGTAGATTTATAGGCCAAGAACATGTTGGAGCACTAGTTGCAGATGCTTCTGGTTTTTCACATCTTCATATTCCAGCAACAAGAGTAGAAGGTGCTTGTGCTTCTGGAGGACTTGCTATTAGAGAAGGATATTTATCGATTGCTTCAGGAATAAATGATGTTGTCGTAATTGGTGGAATTGAAAAGATGAATGATGTTGCAGGAACTAGTGCAACAGAAACACTTGCAACAGCAGCAGATCAGGAATGGGAAGCATTTTTTGGGCAAACATTTCCAGGTATCTATGCAACAATTGCTACGCGTCATATGCATGAATATGGAACAACAAAAGAAGATCTTGCTCGAGTTGCAGTAAAAAACCATTCAAATGGTGCACTAAATCCTTACGCACAATATCAAAAAGAAATAAAACTTGAAACAGCACTTAATGCGACAATGGTTGCCTACCCTTTAGGTCTTTTTGATTGTTCTCCAGTTACAGATGGTGCTGCTTCAGTTATTTTATGTGCAGCAGAAAGAGCAAAAGAGTTTACTGATAAACCTGTTAAAATAATAGCTTCAGGACAAGCATCAGATACTCTTGCACTGCATGCACGAAGAGATATTTGCACACTTGACGCAACAGTAAATGCAGCAAAGATGGCTTATAAACTGGCAAATATTACTTCAAAAGATATTGATTTTGCTGAAGTTCATGACTGTTTTACTATTGCAGAAATTCTTGCAATAGAAGATTTAGGTTTTGTAAAAAAAGGTGAGGGTGGAAAAGCAGTTGAAAATAAAATAACAACCCTTGATGGAGAAATACCAATAAATTCTAGTGGAGGTTTAAAATCAAAGGGTCATCCAGTTGGTGCTACTGGTGTTGCACAAATTGTTGAAGTTGCTCTTCAACTTCGAAATGAAGCAGATAAAAGACAAATAAAAGATGCAAGAATTGGTCTGGCTCATAACATAGGTGGTTCGGGTGCAACTTGTACCATCCATATATTGGAGGCGACTTGAAAATGAAATCAAATGTAGCAAGGTTTTGGAGAGAAATACCCCAGAGATATAGTTTAATTGGTAATAGATGTGGTGCATGTAAAAGAACTTATTTTCCTCCAAGAGAATCATGTCCTTATTGCAGACGAAAAAGTATTGGAAATATGATGGATTTAAAATTTAGCGGGAAGGGTGAAATTGTTTCTTATACAATTATCCATGTTGCCCCTGAAGATTTTGAAGAACAAGTTCCATATCCTATTGCAGTAATAGAACTTGAAGAGGGTCCAAGAGTTACTGCTCAAATTGTTGATTGTGATATTAATGATGTAAAAATTGGAATGAAGGTTCAATCAACGTTTAGAAGAATTCAAGAAGATGGATATATCGGGGCGATTTATTATGGTTATAAATTTAAACCTATTGAGGTAAATAAATGAATATTAAAGATGCATTATCTGAAAAAATAGCTGGTGAAATAACACTTAGCCCTAAACCAGGAAAAACTATTCGTAAATGGCGAGGGGTATTTGGAATAAGCCAGACAGATCTTGCAAATTTTTTAAAACTATCACCTAGTGTTATTAGTGATTATGAATCTGGTAGAAGAAAATCACCAGGTATACAAACCGTAAAAAAAATAATACAAGCTTTCATAAAAATTGATGAAAAACTTGGTGGAAAGATTTTACATAAATATAATTCGATGGTTGAAACACAAGAAGGAATCCTTGATATAATGGAATATCCTTATTCTATTGCAGCACTTGCATTCATTAGAGAAATAAATGGAAATATTTTAACAACAAATGAGCTAGGTCTTAAAAAAAATGTTAAAGGTTTTACTCTCGTTGATAGTGTAAAAACTATTGAAACAATAAATTCTGGTGATTATAACAGACTATATGGTTGGAGTACAGAGCGGGCAATAATTTTTACAGGTATAAGATATGGGAGAAGTCCTATGATTGCAATTAGAGTTCATCCTGTAAAACCAACAGTTGTTGTTTATCATAGACCTGGATCAGTTGATTCTCTTGCAATTAAACTTGCAGATCGTGAAAATATTCCTCTTGTTACTACTACTTTACCTTTGGACGATCTTAAGAAAAAATTGGTAAAAATTGGGGAAAAATAAAATGGATTTAATGGGACTCTGCACTTGTTGTGGTAAACCTGGAGCAATGCAAACCTGCTCCTTATGTGGAAGACTTGTTTGTAATAGATGCTTTGATATTGCTCATGGTATTTGTAAAAATTGTAAGATTCAAAGACGTTAAAATGGTTTTTTAAGAAAAAAAGAAATCAATATAAATAACTTTTAGGATTAATAGTTAAAAAGGTGGTGGAAAGATTATGACAGAAGTTAAATGTAATAAATGTGGTGCGGATATTCCAGAAAAGGCAGATTTTTGCCCGGCATGTGGAGCGCCAAAAGCTATAGCTCAGACTATGGCCCAACCAATCCAACCAGCTCAACCACAACCAGTTGCTCTAGGAGCTTTGGTAACATCAAAAAATGCAAGTCCAATTGAAGGATTATTTTATATGGTTTTTTCAAAAACAGCTATAATTTTAGGTATTGGTATTGGAATTTTGCTTCTTTGGATCGGTGTTGTGATTGCAATTTTTGCATCTGGTTCTAGCGATGTTGCTTTTTTATTAAGCTCAATGGGTTTTGCAGCAATGGGATTTTTACTTATAGGTGGAGGAATTTGGAATAATAAAATAAATGTTTATACTAGACTGGCAATGGTTTTGATTGGCGGTTTTTTTATTGTTAATGGAATCTCAATAATGAGTATGCTTACATCAACTATTACAAATTTATTTAGTGGATTTCCCGGTTTTTATTAAAAATTTTTTCATTTTCTTTATTTATTTTTTTCTGTTTTATTGGATTTAAAAGTTGATTAAGTCAATATTATTAGCAACTGGATTAATTAACATCTGGAGAACAAAAATGGAAAATTGCTAGATGTTTTTTCTATAAAATTTATATATTGGTTTATTGATATAACATAAATATATTATATTTGATATTGTTATGTCATCGGTAACAATATTTTCTCTGTTATTAAACAGGTGAGGGAGGTGAAAAACTAGGTGAAAAAAAGAATTATTTTAGGATGTCTTTTGTCAGCTTTTATTATGTTGGTATTGCCTGCAGTATCAGCAGTAGAATCAGAATCAGCAGAAGAACGTTCTGAATTAATAAAGGATTTAATTGAACAATTAAAAGATAATCTTGAATCAAAATCTTATAAACCAACATGTATACTCAGAATGTTATTAATAATACGTAACCTCTTGCTTCTTTGTGGTACTCTAATTATAATAATAATATTGAGTTTATTAGGAAACAGATCTGTTGCTTAAACTGTTGAAAATATATAGATTTAAATGCAAAATCATTGGACTAAAATAATGGTTAGTATAAGCTCAAAATATTAGAGTATTATTCTTTATTATTACTGTTATATAGTCTCTTAAATTTATCTTTCTATCTTATAGGCAATTCTTACTATGTTTTTTTATGTAATCTTAATCAAGTATTCAGGCCCGAGGCGAGAGCATTTAGTAGAAGCTAAAAGCCTAGACATATTTTTCTTTTTTTTTTTATCTTTTAGTTAGATTTAAATAAATATGTAAATATTGAGATTAAAGTAAAATAAAAATTAACTCCTTACAAAAATTAGATTTCTCTTCGGTCTAAACGATGAAATTTATGATTTTCTAAAATTTGAAAATACTTATAATTCCTAACAATTTTTGGAAATTTTGTTAATACATCTTCAATTAATTGATGTAAATGACTAATACTTTTTAAGAATAATTCAATTTCCAAATCAGCATAATCAATGGTATCGTCAACATATACCAAATGAGGATTCTTTTCTATATATTTAATGATTTTATATTTTACATTATATTCCTTTAGAAAAAAATCAACCTTAAACATATGATATCCTAATTTTTCTAAGTTTAAATTTACTGTAAAATATAGAATTACTCCAGATTCCAATAATCGAATAATTCTGCTTGTTACTGTCTTTGTATTTATATTTAATTTATTTGCAATATCAATTGTAGGTATTCTTGAGTTATGTGTTAATAATCTAATTATTTTAAAATCCAAATCATCAAAATTTATGTCTTTAAATATTCTTGGTTTAATCTTATATGTTCTGTCATCTTTTCCATCTAATAAAAATGATTTTGGGTAAAATTTTTCTGCAACATAATTTGAATACACACGTTCAGCAAAATAATCTCCATATTTATCCAATGTTTTTTGCCAAAATGGATAAAAATCCGTTACTTTTTTTGTTAATATTAGAACGACTAAATCATAGCTACCTTCAATAGAATCTACAATTGTAGATTTTTCATATTTTACAAAATAATTTATGATTTCTTTTTTAATTTCTGGGGTGACATACTGAAATTTAAAATAGAACCTTAACGCAATATAGCC
>SMTZ1_10020107_pt1 | contig 20824 bp, 16 predicted proteins | sample DeeMarSWOR136_30_FD_25667 | JGI IMG/M metagenome (IMG submission 25667) | reverse complement strand
TCTGGACAACGCGACAAACATCGCCATTCAGGGATACAACAGAAACGGAGAGGTCGTTTACTGGAACCGCTACTCGGAAAAATTATTCGGATATCCCGAGAAAAGCGTCAAAGGAAAAACCCTCAAGGGAATGGTCTTTTCCGAGAAAGACGAAAGAGATTACAGGAAGCTCCTGACGAACACCATCAAGAACCGTAAGTCTTCTCCCAAGAAGGAATGGGCGATCACCACAAAAAAAGGAGATAAAAAGCAGGTTCTCTGCCACATCTTTCCAGCCGTCTTTCCCGGACAGGAATCCGTGGCCGTAGCCATGCATATGGACATAACAGACAGCCTTAAAGCCAGAGAAAAGATAGATGACATGCTCCACCAGATGGAGAGCTTCTCATCCATATCCGCAGACATCCTCTCTATCGAAGATGAGGAAGAGCTGTTCGAGCGTATCTCTCAGGCAGTCGTGGACATCTCAGACTACGAGCGGGTGCTCATCTCTTACTTCACCGACAAGCCGCCCTACAGGGAAATCATCGGATTCAGAGGAATCAGCGAGGAAGAGTTCAACAGAGTGCAGAAAGTCGCGATGCCCAAAGAAAAATACCTGAAATACTTTGAAAGAGGAATAGAAATCGGGAATCAATCCTGCTACATCCCTCATAAAATGAAAAGCATCCTTGACAAGAAAGCCTTTATTCCCGGAGAGAAATCCTATCCGGAAAAAGAAGGCCGCTGGCACAAGGATGACAACCTCCTCGTGGCTATGAGGGATACCAAAGAGGAGCTCATCGGAATCATATCCGTCGATGACTCCAAAAGCGGCAGGGTTCCCACAGAGGAGACCGTCCGGCCCCTGGAGATCTTCGCGAACCTGATCTCCGAAATCATCCAGAAGCACAAGCTGGCCAAAAAAATCTCAGAGTCCGAAGAGAAGTACCGCGAGCTCGTGACGAACATCAAGATAGGAATCTTCCGGGCGACACCCGAAGGAAATATCCTCGAAGCCAACCCGGCCGTTGTGGAAATGTTCGGGTACACGAACGCGGCAAAATTCCTCAACGTGAACAAGGACGGAGAGCTTTTTTGGGCATCCATCACATCGGCCGCGATCAAGGACAAATCCGGAAAAATCATATACTACGACACGGTTATCGAAGACATCACGGAAAGAAAGAAGCTGGAAGAAGAAGTCAAACGCCTCTCCGTCACCGACGAGCTCACCGGACTCTACAACAGAAGATACTTCAACCAGGAAGCGCCCTCTCCCTCATCATGATCGACATCGACGATTTCAAGCAGTACAACGATATGTACCTTCACCTTGAAGGGGACGAAGTCTTAAAGGAGACCGCGAAGGTCATATCCCATGTCATCCGCAAGGATATGGACTGGGCCGCAAGGTTCGGAGGAGACGAATTCGTCATCATTCTTCCCGGAATCAACTCCACCGAAGCGTCGATTGTGGCCGAGAGGCTCAGAAAATTCGTCCATTCCATAAAATTCAAGCCTAAATCTGCCATCGTTCACAAGACGATAAGCCTGGGAGTGGCCCATTGTATTTATTCTGAAAGCCGGCCGGCCAGGAGCTCCGCCAGGAATTATCCGACAAACTATGAAAAGGTGGCCACTGACCTGACCATTCTTGCTGACAAGGCCCTGTTCAACGCGAAAAACACGGGACGGAACAAGGTCGTCATCTCGAAAAAAGCCTTAGAGGTCAGCCGGATCTCCCGATAGGAATCCTCATCTCATCAGTTAAAACCATCCACTTCTATTCAGTTTCACAGAAAATTAAATTTAAAGCAGGTATCTGACTTTATCCAATCCGGCGGGCACTCATAATCACTGAGTAAATATTTTTTCTCTGGAATTTTAATGGTGAGGCCTTTTCTTGAAAACTTTGTGATGAAAATTTCGTATTCAACTAAAGGGAGTTGGGAACGATGAAAAACAAACCTGTCTTCAAGACTCTCGCTTTTTTCCTTATTATTCCTGGAATAATCTCTGTCAAAGGAGCCTCGCTAGCGCAGTCCGAAAAAGAGGAGCGGGAAACCGTAATCCACCGGAAAGTCCATATTGAAAAGGATCTGATCCCCGAAGTTCCTTATGTCCCGCGTTACTGTGACACACTGAACATTAAAAAACGCCGCATAAACATCGGGAACTGCACGCTCTATTTAGAGGAGGAAGGAAAGGGAAAGCCGCTGATTCTAATTCACGGCGGGCCGGGCGCCACACATCATTATTTCCATCCACATTTTTCGCATGCTGAGGACTTCGCCCGAATAATTTATTATGACCAGAGAGGATGCGGGCTTTCCGATTTCAGCAAGGGAGCTGGATATTCTGTTGATCAGGCAGTGGATGACCTGGAGCGACTGCGTAAGGCACTGGATGTTCCCCGATGGATCATTCTGGGACATTCTTATGGGGGCCTTCTTGCTCAATGCTACGCCATTAAATATCCGGAAAATGTCGCTGGCCTCGTTTTAGTGGGATCGCATCCAGGCTTCATCCATCTAAGCTTTATGGGTTTTTATAAGAGGCAGAATGAATATTTAACAGAAGAAGAGAGAACGAAGATTCGAGAAATCCATGCATTATATATCGCCAAGAAGTTGACTGTTGAACAGACGCTTTATAACGCCTTTTTAAATGGAGACTGGAAACGCCAAAACTTTTACAAGCCCTCGAAAGAAAGGCTCTCACAAATTGCTCTCTATGAATGGAAACATGATGTAGATTTCAACGACATAATGAGTCGAGATGCCCGGAGAATCAATTTAAAGGGAGCCTTTGAAAATTGTCCTATCCCAACCCTCATGACTGAAGGCAAATGGGATTTAAGCGCGAGTTTGGATAAGCCGACTATTTTCCATAAAAACCATCCTCGTTCGCAACTCATTACTTTTGAGCAATCGAGTCATAGTCCTTTTGCTGATGAGCCTGAGCGTTTCTTTCAAGTTTTGAGAGACTTCCTGGAAAATCTGCCCAAGATTTCAAAAAAGGATCTGGATAGTTGGAAAGAATATCTCCTCAACTGGAAAAAATAAAAAGTTAAGAAGGACTGAGAAGAGCACCCAACCCAATACCGTGAAATAATACCTCAGACGACATTCCCTGAATTTCCTATTATCACCTTCATCATCCCCCCTTTTTTATTATTTATGAATATACGGTTGGTTTCAATGACCTCAGATAGCAGCTTGAGCAGTATAAAAATTTAAAGCGGGCTAAGGGAATTTTTTCAATCCGTGTGAGGCAAGTTTTCTAATCCGAGGATTTGCCGGAGCAGGCTTTGACACAGACCCCGCAGATGTGCTGACCGACAATCCCCTTTTTCCGGAATTCCTTGAGCTTCTCAAAGCAGGCCCAATGGTCAAAATCCTCTCTTTTTTCTTTAATCGCCTGCGCCGGGCACGGCTCCAGGCATTTCATGCATTCCCCGCATCCATCCCTCAACGGACTGCCCGCTTCAAGGGGCATGTCTGTCAGCACCGTGACCAGCCTGAACCGTGCGCCATAGTCGGGATTAACGAGGAGATTGCTCCTTCCCATCCATCCGAGCCCGGCCAGATATCCCACTTTCTTGTGCGAGAGATGCGCCTTCTGGTTTTCCCAGTCGAGCATCTGGGAGGCAGGTATGGGAAGAGCATCGTGCCCGAACTCCTGGATGCGGGAGGAAAGAAGGAAAGCCGCCCTGTCCAGGAAGAAATTGAGCTGGCGGTAATGGTGAAAATAGAGAGGAGTCGGCCTGTCCTTTATCTCATCGAGAACACCATCGATGAGCCTTTTGCCCATCGATATTCCCCTGTCGAATCTTTTTTTGACCTCGTCATCCAGGAGGAACTCGCCCCTGATCCCGGTGATATCCGCCACACCGAAAAGAGAAATCCCCAAATCCAGGGCGAACGTCTTGAGTTTCCCGGAGTTTTTCTTCTCTTCAGTCATGAGAATCAATTGTACAGACGGCTTCAAGCCCTGTCAATCAACCCACCGGGATCAAATCCAGCGGGGTCAGACCTTAAAAAGTTCAGTAACTATAGTCAACCCAGCGGAGTCAGGCCTTAAGAAATAGCGAAAAGGCTGCTTCTCGGTATTTTTACTGACCGGATACAGCCTGTTTCAGGCTGAATTCGTGTCCAGCGGGGTCAGGCCTTAATGTCCAGTGGGGCTAGGCCTTAAAAAATGACCCGATACAGACTGTTTCAGGCTGAGCTCATGAACCCGGTCAAACTTTCTTCCCATGACAACCAGGAAGTCCAATGAGGATGTATCATAGACAACTGACCAGATGGTGTTCCCTTGAGAGACATCTTTCAGGAGTGAGAGCGCATATAAAGGAGAGAGCTTATAGCCCTGATTTTCAAGCGTATCCCACACTTTTTTGTATCTCCAACATGATGCCCGGGCGTTTTCAGGGGATAAGCCTGTGATGATAAAGTTGGTCGCCACCTGCCATGAATGATTGCTGCGGAGCACCGAAATTTTCCGGTCCACAAATTCAACCACAACCGACTTCCCTGACCTGTCCGTAATAAAATAGTGCAAGGGAGGCCCTCCCTGAAAATCGATGTTGAAGTTCTCGAATATGGCAATAGCCTCTTCCACATTTTTCGCGTAATCCAGCAACAGCCGGATGATCAGGAGGCTGCTGACGGTTTGTTTTTGCGGGTCATCGGGTCCGTGTGCGGTCGGCACAGCCATCATACCGACAGCCAATCCCTGTTCGTTCATCCCATCGAAAGGGAGACGAGGCGATCGCAACAACCCCCCGGGATTTTTATCCGGCGCATCACTCCTGGTATATCCCAAATAGGAAATATCCACCATGGATACGGACGCATACCTGCCCGGAGGATCCGTAAAAAGGAGGAGGGCCGGATGATAACTCCAATCGAAGTTTCTTCCCAGCAGCTGACCCCCTTGTTCGGTCACCGCGGAAAAACAGGTGCAGGCCCATAAAGGCAGATACCCAGGCAGATTCCCATCCTGTATTTTATTCTGTATATCATGGGGAGGCGATGTTTTGGGCACATAATCCGGGAGAGGGTAGTCACCGTAAAAACGCATCACATACAAGGGAAAATCATCCAGCTTTTTAAGGCTTCTGACAGTCTTGAGACGGTCGGACTCGGGTGCGTTTTGACCGGCAATGCCCGTCAACGGAGATATTAAAATGAATAGGATTAAAAGTATGGTCATTTCTCATTCCTGACGGAGCTATTCTGCCGGATAAAAAGAAGCACAGAAGACTCGTTTTCCCTGCAGTGGTATAGCTCCACACTGTTCACCCGAGCCTATCACACTGAAAATCTCCCGTGCTCACTCATACCGCAGCGAATCGACCGGATTGGCGGTGGCGGCTTTGACTGATTGATAGCTGACTGAAATCAAGGCAATCATCAGAGCCATAGCTACTGAAATTACAAAAGTCCAGATGCCAATGTGTGTCCTGTATGCAAAATTCTGAAGCCATCTGTTCATAGCGATATAAGCAATCGGTATTGCTAAAACATTTGCAGCTAATACCCATTTCACGAAATTTCTGGATAGAAGCATTATTATGCCCGAAACCGAAGCGCCAAGCACTTTTCGAATTCCAATCTCTTTCGTGCGCTGTTCCGCTGTAAAAGATGCCAGGCCGAACAATCCCAGACACGATATGAATATTGCAATGAAAGTAAAATAGCTGAATATCTGCCCCAGTCTCTGCTCAGACCTGTAGATTCTATCCACTCTTTCATCGAGAAATGAGTAATTGAACGGATAATCCGGAGAGTATTCCTTGAACTTATCCTCGATAAATGCCAGTGTGCCTGGAATATCATCGGAACTTATCTTTATAGCAAAATCATTTATTGTTCTATTTAGTATATTTGGTATATTTGGACTTGTAAGCCATAATGCCATCGGTTCAACTTTCAAGTGAAGAGAAGTGTTATGAAAATCTTTTATTACTCCGATTACTAAGCCTTCCCTACCCCATAGACTATATTTCTTTCCGATCGGTTCGTTCCATCCTGTAATCTTAACAGCCGTCTCGTTTAAAATAAATGCCTGAGAAGTATCTGTTGTGAATTCCTTTGAAAAGTTCCGTCCTTCAATTAACTCGATTTCAAAAAAATCCAGAAAATTATAATTAACTTCAGCGCCGTATGTTAAATGACCTTCTTCTCCTTCTGCAAGTCCTTCCCATCTTGCATAATTACTTGCACTGATTGTAACCGGAAGATCCCCGTTAACATATACATCCAGTATTTGCGGATACCGGCTTAATTCGGTTTTAAAAAGTTCTAAATTGTTTCTTAAATTGCTGTCAAATATACTACCCGTAATAATATGATCCTTTTTAAAACCCAACTTGCTGTTTTTAATGAAATCTAACTGGTTATAAACAGTCAATGTGCAAACGATCATAACAATAGAAATAACAATTACATTTACCGGCTTCAATGCCGACATAAAAAGCGCGGGGTAGCTGCCGGAAATAAGTCCTACAATTAATGCAACGCAGATTAAATACAACAACAACAGGTAATCACTGCAAAAATTAAATTCAAGGTTTTTATCGATAAAAGAACCGAATGAAGGCAGTAACAATTCTACAAATATAATTGAAATAAAGAGCCCCGTTATTGTAAAGATCATAGATTCACCCAGGAACTGCCTGATAATATGACGCCTGTCTGCTCCGACAACCTTTCTTATCCCGATTTCCTTGAAACGCGTTGCCGCCCGCGCGGTAGCAAGATTCATATAATTTAAACATGCGATCATCATAATGAAAAATGCTATCGCAGAAAATAAATAGATGTACAGTATATTTCCATTTGCTTCAATTTCGAAATTAATATCACTGTGCAGATGAATGCTTGTTAATGGCCGTAAATGGAATTCGCCTTCATAATCTTCACCTCCGTATTTTTTTGCCATTGCGGGAAATTTGCTTTCCAGATCATCAGGGTTAAAATTTTCCTGAAGAAGAAGGTATGTATTCCATAGATCGTTAAATCCGCTCCATGTTTCGATATTTTCTTTTCCGTCTGTTGTATAAAGAGAATTAAATGAAGCCAGAATATCAAACGTGAAATGAGAGTTCTCTGGACAGTTTTCCAATATTCCCGTTACCATATAATCGTACTTTCTGCCAACATTAATTATCTTTCCGACAGGGTCTTCGTTTCCAAAATATTTCTTTGCGATTTTTTGAGTAATAAGCATTGAAAACGGTTCTTTAACAGCCGTTTCAGGATCACCCGAAATAAGAGGGAAAGAAAAAATCTTAAAAAACTCGGGATCAACAAAAAACATACCTCTTTCTTCAAAAGGATTATTTTTATAATATATATAGGCTCTTCTTCTCGTAGCTCTCGTTGCGTAAATTACTTCTGGAAAATCCTCCATCAACGCAGCTTTTAATCCTCCAGGCGATGCGTTATACATGTCGCTGCCCATATAAACAATTCCGGGAAATTTCATAACTACGCGGTAAATATTGTCTGCATTTTCATGGTACCTATCGTAACTAAACTCATACTTTACATATAGAAGTATTAAGATGCAGCACATCAAGCCGACCGATAGCCCGGCAATATTGATAATTGAATATCCTTTGTGCCTTTTAATATTTCTTAAGGCGATTTTAAGATAATTTTTAAACATGGTTCCTCCTATGCATAAAGAACCCCTGAAATACTCCGGTATTGACCGAATCAGATACCACCAGAACCGAAGCCTGGCTTGAAGCCGCCCTTTCTCTTCAGCCAAAGTGCTGTATATTTCCATAAAATCACCAAGTTTCACTTCTCCTTCATCTTTGAAGATCCTCTTGATCAACCATTTGCTGAACCGGGAAGGCTGGGGCTCTTTTATTTTATTTATCATAACCTTTTTCCAGGCTGGAGATGGTGATGTTTGCCCAGATCGATTGTTCCCGGGATTTGGTTTTTATCAGGACATCGAGGCCGTCTTTGGTGAGTTTATACAGTCTTTTACTCCGGCCGCCACGCTTTCTGGTGGATTTCCCGAGACTGGAGCTCAAATATTTTTTCTTTTCCAGCCGCTCGAGAGGAACATAGACCGCGCCTAAAACCCATTTTTTTCCGGTTGTCCGGGTTAACATTTCGGCGATGGTGACTCCGTAGGCGTTATCCTCCAGCCGCCAGACCGCCAGCAGTATCATCTCATCGGTCCGCGAAAGCATGCCCATTATCCAACTCCTTTTATTTGTCTAACATTAATTAAACATACTATACAATAAAGCAAATAGCGTGCCAATTTCATCTTCCTGGGGTTTTCTAACACTATGAAACACACAATGTATCATTTATTAACAGTTAATGTCCGTACTCGAACAGAAATGAATATTCCCCGTATCAATTTTGTGACAGAGAACAGCCAGGATTCCGTTGCTTTTAATCCAGTCTTAGGCTTCTCTTTTGCATGATAAAACAGTTCCCAGGCAATTTTGGAATCAACAGGGTGATTCTGTTCAGTGATTTTTGTGTTTAATACGGGGAATATGGGTTGAAACCATTTACTCCCGGGAAAAGGAATCCGGGCTGGAATGCCGGGACATCTGCTCTGTTGTGGAGGATGCGACGCGGAATACCCCCCTTCAAACCTGCCCCCCTTCACCTCACCTGCCCCATTCGCTCTCAATCCGCTCCCCGCCGGGGGATTCATTCCTGTAAACCAAAAAGCATTATTCCTGTTTAATCCTTCACAGCCGAAGTTGACTCGAAGCTGAGTTTTCGATATACAAGATGTGGCTTTAATCATAACTCACAGAGAGGAGCAGTAATGGTCGAAAAAACTCTAGCCATCATCAAACCCGACGCCGTGAAAAAGAAACTCGTGGGCAAGATCATCCAGAGAATCGAGGACGAGGAATTCAAAATATCCGGGCTGAAGATGCTTCACCTCACCAAGGAAGAAGCGCAGGGTTTTTATATCGTCCACAAAGACAAGCATTTCTATGACACCCTGCGCCAGATGTACGGCTCCTCCGTCGAGAGAAACGCCACCCACGGCTCGGACAGCCCGCAGACCGCAGAGTGGGAAATCGACTATTTTTTCAAGGGTAAAGAATAAAAGGCTGGGCTGCCCATCCGCAGGAAGGCAGCCGCCATCTCAAAAACATTGGCACGCATTTTCAAAAGGACATATCTTTCCTTGAATAAAAGGCAGTCCCGATGACGCTCGCTGAAATCTTCGGACTCTTCATCCTCCCCTCGGCCATCATCCTCCTCTCTATCGCCCTCTACATCTTCTTCAAGGAAGAGGGAGAATAGCCCGGATGGAACAGGCCCCCCATATAGCGATCCAGGCCAACCCTCTCACAGTCATCGCTTTTGCCCTCTACCTCCTTATCATCCTGGCCATCGGCTTCTTTTCTGCCAAGTTCTCCTCCTCCGGCCTCTCTGAATTCTTCCTCGGCGGACGCAAGATGAAAAAATTCGTCGTCGCCCTGAGTGCCGTCGTGTCCGGAAGGTCGGCCTGGCTTCTCCTCGGCGTCACCGGCATGGCCTATGAAATCGGCGCTTCCGCAGTCTGGGCAGTCTCGGGCTACATCACGGCCGAGGTCTTCCTCTTCGCCTTTGTCGGGAAGAGGCTGAGGCGCTACACCTCGATGATGGATAACCTGACTCTCCCTGACTTTTTCGAGTCCCGCTTCAAGGACTCTTCATCATCCTGATCTTCATGGTCTCCTACGTGGCCTCCCAGTTCAACGCCGGAGGAAAAAACTTCTCCACGAGCTTCGGAGTGAGCGAAACATCCGGAATCCTGGTCACCGCCCTCATCGTCCTCCTCTACACGGCTATCGGCGGATTCCTGGCCGTCTCCCTGACAGATATGATCCAGGCCATTTTCATGATCATCGCCCTTCTCGTGCTCCCCGTAATCGTCATCTCCCATGCCGGCGGCTGGAGCGAGGTCCTTGAAGTCCTGAAGCATTTCAATCCCCGGTTCTTCAATCCCTTTGCCTACACATTCGGCGGAATCATCGGGTTCCTCGGCATCGGACTCGGCTCGCCCGGAAACCCGCACATCCTCGTCCGGTACATGTCTGTCGCAGACCCCAGAGAGCTGAGAAAATCCTGCGTTATCGGTACCGTGTGGAATGTGCTCATGGCCTGGGGAGCCATATTCATCGGACTGGTGGGAAGAGCATTTTACATGAACAAAGCCGAGCTCCCCGGCGGAGACCCGGAGAACCTTTTCCCCTTCCTGGCCTCCGCCCACCTCCATCCCTTCGTCATGGGAATCATCACCGCCGCCATCCTGGCCGCCATCATGTCCACAGCCGACTCCCAGCTTCTCGTGGCCTCCTCAGGAGTCGTGCGCGACATCTACCAGAAAATCGCCGCCAAAGGAAAGTCCATCTCCCAGAAAAAGCTCGTCTTTCTCAGCCGCCTGGTCGTCCTGCTCCTTGTCATCGCTTCACTCATATTCGGACTCATCGCGAAAAAACTGGTCTTCTGGCTCGTCCTGTTTGCGTGGGGGGGACTGGGCGCATCCTTCGGACCGCCCCTTCTTCTCGCCCTCTACTGGAAAAGGACCACAAAGGCCGGTGTGGCTGCCGGCTTCATCTCCGGCACAGCGGTCACGATTGTCTGGCACCTGGTATCCGCCCTCAAAGAAAGAATCTACGAGCTCGTGCCCGCCTTCTTCGCCTCCGCAGTCCTCACAATCGTCATTAGCCTTCTCACACAGCCGCCTCCGGAAGCCGAACAGGAATTAACGTCTATCCGCGCAAAATACAGCCGCTAACCAAAATTTTTTTCAATTTTTCGTATTTTTATACGACTCAATATGTGCGTGTAAAGAAAGGATTCTACGCAATAAAAAAGAAAACGTGTTGAAGTCTAAAGACACAATATATGAGGTACGTTGAACTCTATGAACACAATATGTATGTGTGACAAGGGATGTCACAGATTTTTGAGCTATTGATGAATGAATGCACCTTAACATGTTTTAAATGAATAACTTACATATAAAAAAGACTTGACATTTTTTTGTCAATAAATAGTATTATTGGTGCGCTTTGGATAGGAGAAAAATATGAGGATTCCAACTTGCTCCCTTTCTTCGGAATCCCTTTCTCTTTTTTTATTCCTAAGCTCACTGAAATATAAGGAGGATGAATTATGCGTAAAAAAATCCTAAGAATCGTTGCCATCGTGACATGCCTCGCAATCGTATCCCTTTCCGTTCCCCAAGTCGCCACGGCTAAAGACACTGGAAAGTTCTCGTTCCGGGTCTTCGTCATGAAACACCTCAAATACTTCGGTTCTCTTCTCCCCTTCCTGGGTATCGATGCCGATGACACTCCCGCGCCAACCAAGAACAAAGTCAGCAAAATGGACTCTAGCGCTGATCTCTCCCAGAAAGTCAAAAAGATCACTGGCACGTTAAGCTCACTTAAGGATCCGGATGATGATTAATTAGCTCGATTTCTTAGTCCAAGCGTAAAGTTTAAAAAGAAGAAAAAGAAAATACTCTAAGCTAACATATTTGTTTGTCTAGAGTAAGTACAACTGAAGATATAGCTATCTATAAAAATATATTCTATATTTAATACCAAAATTGTAATCTATAACACCACCTTTAAGAGGTGAGAAACGCATTCACCCCTAAGGGCGATTGATTCCCTCCAAGCAAATTTGATAAAATCATTAGCTCAATAACAGGGATTCAACTCTAAGCAAAGAGATAGTATAAAGTGGAGAAAGTCAAAAATTTAAGCTCTATTATAAGGCTGACCTGTTTCTGTCTTATTTTCTTTTTGTTGAGCTTATCACTTTTTCCCTACAAAAAATCAAATCCAGAACAAGAATATTCACAATTTTTCACTCAAGCAGAGAAATTCAGACTAGATGGTGAATTCGAAAAGTCAGTGGAATCACTCGAGAAAGCTTTGGACATAGCATTAAAAATGATTGATGAAAGAAAGCAGTGTGAAACTCTATCTCAACTGGGACTCTTATACTGGAATCTTGGGAAAATGGATGAATCCTCACGTTATTATGAAGATTCTTCGAAACTTGCGATGAAATTAAATCTCAAGGATGAATATTTCAAATGTCAAACAGCTCTTAGTATTTACAGACTTTATGACGAAGGAAAGGAATTTCGTTATGATGGCCTTTTCGAAAAATCAATAGATAGCTTTAAAAAAGCCATCAATCTTTCAGAAGAATTGGGAAGTAACGAACACAAGCTCAAATGCTTGCGACAGATGAGTCTTGCATACCGCGATCAAAATAAGCTCGACGAGTTCAAGATGTCGAACGAAGAAGCACTGGAATTAGCAAAGATTTTAAATCATGAAACTGAACAAGCGAGATGCCTGATCAATTTAGGAAATTATAGTACTTATTTAAATAATTATTCTGAAGCTCTTGATTATTACGAGCAAGCTTTAGCCATTCCCAAAATTACCAGAGGAAACAAATTAGACTGCCTGACTAATATTGGGATTATTTACAAACAACTAGGTGAATATGAAAAAGCATTGGAAAACAACAAGAAAGTCCTGGAGATAGATAGAGAATTGTCAAATGATGCCGAAATACCCATGGATTTAAATAATATTGGAGAGGTATTTCGTATGAAAGGCCTTCTCTCCAATAATATTGAAGATTTCCATGAAGCTATAAATCATTTTGAAGCCAGTCTTAAGCTTATTGAGGATATCCTCAAACGTCCAGAAAAAAATGCTGACAGAAGAACTAAATATTATGCTCTGGGAACACAAGTTAAAGTTTTAAATAATTTGGGAACGGTATTCAATGACATCGGTAATCTCACTCAAAACAGAGAATATTATTATGACGCCCTGAAAAACTTCCAATCAAGCTACACAAAAGCGGACGAAATTAAAGATTTCGCAGCAATGGGCATGGTATTAACAAATATGGCAATTGTGAACCGTAACCTGGAAAATTATGAGGAATCCACACAACTTTTTGAGCAATCAATAGATTTTGCACTTCAAATTGGAGGAGAGCAGATCCTATGGGAAGCCTACCTTGAATCTGCCCAATTATATGAACAGCAAAAAAAATACGATAAGGCAGTCGAACACTATAAAGCGTCCATCGAAACGACTGAAAATATTCGCTCCCGAATCGTATTAGAAGAACTCAAAGCCAAATTTCTTGGAACCGATAAGAGAATCGAAGCCTATCATCGGCTTATAAACCTTCTTGTGAAACTCTATCATAATGAAGGAAAAAATGAATATGCTTCCGAGGCATTCGATTATTTAGAAAGAGCAAAAGCCAGAGCCTTCCTGGACAGCCTGGAACTCTCCCGAGTAGACATTTCCGAAGATATTGATGCTGAACTTCTTAACAGAGAGAATGAGCTGATGAAAAACATCACAAGTGTTTATTCAAAATTGTTGGCAAAAGAATTGACTCCAGAGAACAGGAATAATCTGCATGAGGAGCTAAAAAACTATGAAAACGAATTAGATTCCCTGAAAAGAGAAATTCGGAAAGTAAGTCCTGCTTACGCCAACCTTAAATATCCTGATATCATCACTCTTGATGAAACTCAGAAAACTCTCCTTAATGCAAAAACTGCAATATTCGCCTACTCTGTCGGACAGGATGATTCTTATACTTTTGTCATCACGAAAAATGACCTAAAAATATACCATCTACCTGGCAGAGAAAATATCCAAAACCAGGTTAAGGACTATCTGAGAATCATCACAGATAAGGATAATCAAAATTTCACTTTGGGCCATGAACTCTTTAATCATCTTGTTCTTCCCGGTTTGGAAAAGAACATAAAAAACATAATTTTTGTACCCGATGACGTCCTGCATTTTCTCCCCTTTGAAGCTTTGATTACTAATAATGAAAGCATGAGTTGGCTCATTAAGGATTTTCAAATTGCCTATGCCCCCTCAATATCGTCCCTTAGAGAAATTATTGAGCGGAAAAAATCAGATAAACGAAAACCTCGATTGGATCTTTTAGCTTTTGGCGATCCCTCTTTCGAATTACTCGAAACTGAAGAAAATGGAGGCGACATTTTTCAAGAATTCTTCTCTTCGAAGTCTTTTGATTTCTACAGACTGGAGTTTAGTGGAATTGAGATTGACCGGATAAGTTCTTTATTTAAGAAAAAAAATATTTTCCGCAGAGAAGAGGCTTCGGAAGACCAGCTGAAAAATCATAATCTAGAAGCCTATAAAATCATCCATTTTGCGACACACAGCATCATCGATGAAAGAACACCTGACCGCTCGTCAATCGTACTCACGCTGGATGAAGACCCGGCTGAAGATGGATTTTTCCAGATGAGAGAAGTATATACCTCAAAACTCAATTCTGACCTTGTCACCCTATCATCCTGCCAGACTGGCTTGGGAGAGTTCATCCACGGCGAAGGGATAGAAGGCATCAACAGAGCCTTTTTTTATGCGGGGGCTTCCTCTATCCTCATGAGCTTATGGGCTGTAAACGACCAGGCAAGTTGCCAGCTCATGGAAAGATTTTATGTTCATCTTCGCTCATCTGAATCAATCATGAATGCACTCCGTAAAGCCAAGCTCGAATTGATCGAATCGGATCCACTTTCTCATCCCTATTACTGGGCGGGATTCATTGCCTCAGGAAAAGCGGATGAAATCATATTCCCTCGATCTTCATCTAAATGGATCTTCTTAGGAGCATTTCTTGTATTGGCATTTGGAGTTGCAATAACCTTAAGAAAACGACTCAGAAAAACAACTTAAGTTCTTCTTTTAACTTTCTAACTTTTCCTCTTCTAACGAGTCAACCAGGACTGATTCTTCATAGTCAGAGCTGCAAAAGGAACCAACCACCACATACAGAAAGCGGTCATAAGAGCGTAAGGTATTCCGTAAAGAAAAGTGAGGCTCTTATTAGTCCGGAGATAATAGAGGGATAGAAGGAAGGAAAAAACGACAAGGAAAGCAATGTGTCGAAGTATGAAAAGCGGATGGACAAAAAAGGAATAAGTCACTATTCCTAAAGAAAAAACATGAAAGGGATGGAGAATATTTAAGAAAAAAAAGTCAAAAATGGGGAGAACTCGGCGTTTTGTTCTGTATTTTGAAAACATGAATTTCGCAAACAGGATAGATTCTCTTAAATAACTCCGCGTCCATCGGACATACATTCTAACCATCTGTGAGAATCTTGAAGGAACCTTCGTATAAACCAGAGCATTGGATTGGAACCGAGTCATATAACCTGCTTTGAGGATTTGAGTCGTCAGGGCTCTATCTTCCCCATAAGTGCACTGTGTATTTAAAAATTTCTGGTTAACCCAACGTTTGATAAACTTCTGGAGGACTGTTTTCCGATAAGCAGTGAGGGCACCCGGACAACAGAAAACAGTACCATAAACGCTCTGATACGCACGTCCAAAATTAAAAGAAATCGAATAACGGATGGAAAGCATCCGTGTGAGAAAATTCTGCTTTTCATTTAAGACAGCTACTCTTCCTGCAACAGCTCCAGTTGTTTCGTCCTTAATCAAAGGAACAATAATATTCCTGATAGCGCTTCGTCCAATTTTACTGTCGGTATCGACAGTAACAATAATCTCTCCATTTGATTTTTTTAAACCTGAGTAAAGCGCTTTTCTTTTTCCTAAATTTTTTGTGAAATTAATGACCTTTAATCTATCTCCATATTTTTGCATGGCTCTCTTCATATAAAAATAAGTCATGTCTGTTGAGCCATCATTGACGCAGACAACTTCGAATCTCTCTTGAGGGTAATTACTAGCAAAGATTGAATCGATTGACTTCTCAATAAGCTCTTCTTCGTTCAAGGCCGGCATTATAACAGTAACATATGGCCAATCCACTTCTTCTCCTGGCTCAATTGTCTGAGGTTTATAGCGAAACCAGAGTATTGTTCGAAAGATAATTCCAGATAGGATAATTACAGCTGAAATCAATAATGGATATGTGGCAATGCTGAGGAATTGATCTTTCTCTTAAGAAAGGAAGGTTAATAAGAGGTTTTTCTGCCTGAAATTCTAAATCAATATCATCTAGTGCTTTTTCCCACATACCTCGTATCGTGCTAGATCACCTTTATAAGAAATTAAAAAAGTAAACGAATCTCTCAGATTAAGAATATTATTAAATACTCTTTTTTTAGTCAAGTTATTTTTTGGGATATCCTGATATCTTTCTTCATCCGGTCTCTCTCCTTTCTCTATATCGGAGACCACACTTAACTATATTTTATAAAAAGCAATGGAGTTGCCCCTATAAAACCGGACACTCATTGATCCCATTCATAAGTTTTATATACTCTCTTGGAGACAGCATTTTCAAGCCTTTATGCGGATGATTTTCGTTGTAATCCTCAAACCATCCTGGCAGCTTCTCCAAGACAGACATAGCATCAGGTCGTTCATTCATATGAACATAATCTCTTTTAAAAGTTTTTATAAAAGACTCGGCCATCCCATTGGATTCAGGACTGTGATAAGGAGTAGTGCAGACTTCAAGTCCCATCATATGGCCAAAACTCCGAGTCTCATAGGCTATATAGCCCGGAGCATTATCACTCAGCCATTGAATCGGCTCTGGGACCTCATCAACGATCCCAAACCGGTATTCAATCGCCTCTGCCATAAGATCTCGTATGAGATGTCCGGTGATGCCCCCTGTTGTAGCTATATAACTGAGCACCTCTCGATCAGCACAGTCCATACAGAACGCTACTCTGATCCGTTCTCTATTCCAGCAAGTGATTTCAAAAACATCCGAACACCAACGCATATTACTTCTCAGAGTGATGATTTTCCCTTCATGAAGACGTGCAGGCCGGCCTGTATGCTTCTGGAGCAGGAGATTGTGTATTTTCATCAGCCTGTAGATCCTCTTATGGTTCACAACAGGCTCTCCCTTTCCCCTCAACTGCCGATTGAGTATGGCTGTAATCCGTCTGTATCCATATGTGGGTCTTTCATCGCAGATCTTTCGGATAAAACATACATATTTTTCATCATCAGGCTTCTTATAATGCCGCCTTATCCTCATCGCCTCTTTTTTCTTCTCATACTGATAAGACCGAGAGATATCCAGAGTATCGGTCACTGCTTTCACAGGGTATCGTCCTCTTCGGATAAGGGCTTGCGCAACAAGAGTTTTTTTTCCCGCGCGATCTCTATTGCTTCCTTTAGGACCTCAACTTCCATCGTCTTCTTTCCCAACATCCTCTCCAGCTCCCGAATCCTAGCCTTCAAAACCTTAACTTCTGACTCCGGAACCACCCGCTCATCTCTCCTCACTGCCACTAGGGCACCTTCTCTCATCAATCGCCTCCAGTTAAATAGCTGGTTGGGATTGATGTCATATTTTCTGGCCACCGAAGAGATGCTGCTCCCAGGTCCTCCTTCTCATAAATTATAGTCATAAGACTAGGCCTATGACTATCACTTATTTGAAGATCACGAGTGTCCGGTCCAATTGGGGGCTACTTCAAGCAAATATAATATATCTTAAATTTAGCATAACATTAATTAACTCTTAAATATTAGTAATTTTATTTAAATGCATCTACCTCTACTTCCTATAATATTAGTCTTTCCTAGAGGATAATTAATCATTAAGAGCGAATCCAGTTCATTTCTCAAGATTTAAATTTTTTTTCATAATATATGAACAATTTGACTAAATTAATTTCTCAATAAAATTAAAGTATTTTTTTAGTTTTTTTACTATTAAAAAGTGAGAAAAATAGACAATAAAAATAATCTATATTATTAACGTAAGAATTGTTAGTACCAAGAACCAGTGCTATAATTCGCAAATAAAAATGGATAGAGATGAAAAAAAAATCAGAGAATTTGAAGCCTTCTTAAATAAATTTTCAAGATTTGTGAAAATTAACATTCAAAAATTTAATGTTCAAAAAAAAGGTATTGATCCCGATGATATCTTACAAGAAGTAAAAATAAAAATATGGAAAATTTTTGAGGATGAGAAAAAGATAAATAATTTTACGTCATATATTAGAAAAGTTGTAGATTCTTCTGTAATAGATAAGTTAAGAAAAGTAAAGAGAGAAAAAGGGATTTATATCTACGAAAAGCATAAATGGATATCTGAACAAAAATCAAATTATCTCCATGAAATTTATTATGATGACAGTATCAAGGAAATCGTAAGTAATGCGGTAGAACTACTTATCGAATCACGTCGAAAGGCTGTTAAATTATTTTTACTGAATATGACAATAGAAGAGATAGCTGCTTTTCTCAAGTGGAGTAAAGACAAGACACGTAATTTGCTTTACCGGGGATTATCTGACTTAAAAAAGATATTAAAAGAAAAGGGAATCGAACTTGAAAATAAACCTTAAAGAATTAAAATTAGTATATATGGCATCTCTTTTAAAAAAGATTCCCATTTCTCGAAAGAATTGCCCCTCTTTAAAAAAGTTAAAGACTTCCTTCACACCAAAAACTTCAGAAAAACAGAAAACAAATATTATTGATCATGTTACAAATTGCTATTTTTGTGCCCAAGAATTCCAATTAATTTTTTATATTCTAAGATATGAAAAAAAATTAAATAAAGAATTTTATGGTCTTTTGTATCCCAAAAATGAAATACGCGGTATAAAAAGAACTAATAAAAAGAGTTTCTCAAAATCAGTAAAAACACAAAAATATTCTCAGCCTTTTTTCAATTGGAAATATGTATATCTTTTGTTTGGAACGGCAATTTTAATTTTAACTCTTAGCATCTTGAAAAATGCAAATAATGGAGAATATCGTACTATTGATTTCAAACGAATCCATCTTGTTGAGCCTTTAAATGAGAAATACTCAAAATCTTCACTATTGTTTAAATGGGATGAATTTAAGGGCTCAAACTATTATGTGCTTGATTTATTTGATGAAACTCTTCTTCCCATTTGGAGAAGCAAAAAAATCTTCAAGGACTTCATCTCTCTTCCTAAAGGAGTAGTTGAAAACCTAGATAAAAATAAAAATTATTACTGGATGATCACTGCTTTTTTACCTAACGGGAAGAAGGTAGAATCTAATATAGAGGGATTCAAATTGATCGACTAAAAAGATAATAGGTTTATTTAAAAATTATTGTTGAATTGAAGTCTCCATTCAATACAAAAGCTGCCCAATAAAAAGGATGACAAAATTTTGATTCTATCATTTTCAACTTGGCTAAACGTAGCGCTTTAGCTTTCTCATTCTCTTGGGAAAGATAATAATAAAAGTAATTCATAAATAATGCAGTCGACTCATCGTTTATCTTCCAAAGAGAAAATAAGACTGATTTAGCTCCTGCATAGAAAAAAATCCTCGGAAAACCTAATATTCCCTCTCCAATTTCTAATTTTCCTTTTCCAGTTTGGCAGGCAGAAAGAACCACTAAATCAGTATTTAATTTTAAACTATATATCTCACGGACTTGGAGGAATCCATCTTCTCTCGAATCCTCATCAAAAGATAAAACCAGTCCTGATCTAAAAGGGAATTTTTCATCCAATAACGCATGGCAAGCGAAATGTATTATCCTATAATCAATAAGGGAAATCTCCTTAATAACCTCTTCTTTCGCATCTTTATTAATAAAAATATCTCTCTTCTCACGTGGAAAATATTTAGATATTTTAATAATTTCTCTGCCGCTGTAAGGAAGCGAAGAGAATGCAAAATCCGTATTCAAATATACATCTTTTAAAACTTTAATATTAATATTTTGCTTTTTCAGTTTTGCAGGAACACTAAACGAATAGAAAGGATTTCCAAAAGCTAATAATCCCTTTGGGCTACTATTTTCATGGTGAATTCTGGATAAAAAAAACAAAATAGAGGATGAAGGAGCGTAAGAAATCCTATAATCTTTTATTAAATAGCCTTCCTCTGTTGGTTTACCATTAATACTTCTTACTAGGGTTTCAAAGGGAAGATAGTAAAGTATTCCATCGGGTATTATAATTAGATTACCTATAACATTTTTAATTTTCCTTTCGGCGGGGAAGATTAGTTCATTATAAATGCGCTTTGCAGCAAGGAACCAATTAAATTCTACTTTGGGAGGATCCGATAGAATTTTTAAAAAAGCCCTTATTGAACTTTCTATTTCGTTCCTAGAAGGTAAAGGAAAAACACAAAATTCAGTTTTCGTAATTAAAAACATAATTGTTTGGTTCTCTCCAAGAAAATACTCTATTAAAGCTGTATTTTTATTCAATAGTTGTTGTATTTGCTCCACTCGACAAGGCGATGCTATATTACTTATCTTAGGTATTTCTAAATTCACCTCTGAAATTAAGCTCATAAACTTATCTTCCTCTCTCTGAAGCTCAATTAAAAGTTCCTTTCTTTTGTATTCAAATAAATCAGAGTTGGATAGCTGTTCTTTTATCAAAGCTATTCGCTTTGATATTTCATTTTCCTTTTTTCTTACTTTTAAATTTAATCTTTTACTAACATCAACTTTAGACCTTGCCAAATTCTCTAGGTAAGCCCTAGCCTTTGCTTTTTGTGTTACATGGAAAATCTCTTTTTCAGTTTCAATTGATGGATTTTCAGTGTTTAATTTAAAAAGAATATTTATCAGAAACTCATAGACTTTTAATTTATCTCTTGTAAAGCCTGCTTTGAAAGAATCCAATAAAATTTGGCTTCTTATCATATCGATCACATCAATAGCATTTTTATAACACTTCACTGACTGATCAAATATACTTCTCTTTTCATAACACTGCCCAAGGCCAAAATATGCCTCCCAGAGTATTTGTAAATTCCCAATTTCTTTGGCCAACTGGACTGCATTCTGAAA
>SMTZ1_10001948_pt1 | contig 20824 bp, 17 predicted proteins | sample DeeMarSWOR136_30_FD_25667 | JGI IMG/M metagenome (IMG submission 25667) | reverse complement strand
CAATCCTTCATGCAACAATTGGGGCTGCATCGACAGCAACCAATATCCTGAATTATTACCAGGCTGCTTTGACGGCTTATTTGATGTCATTCCAAACGATTGCTCTCCAGATGAAATTTTTGAAAAAGATATAAAACTTATTATTGATACCCTATGGGAAGGATGTCCAGATGAAAAACAAAAGTTCCAGGTATTATCAGTACCAATAGATTACTTATATCCCAAAAAATTTGTGAAATATCCCCAACTAGAAATTTCTATATCAAATCTGGAAATTTAAAAAACCACGAGCAAGAAGAAAGGAAAAGCCAAAAAAACACAAATATCAAAAAACTATACGAATCGAAATTACTTCGACAATAATGTCTAAAAAATATGGTAAAAAACCGAATATTCGGCAAGTGTACATCGCGTATATTTGCTGAATCATCATAAATTTTTTTTCATTTTTTTCTTTTTTTACATTGATTGGCGCATTGGTTGCAACGAACTAATCAATTTTGAAATTTTCATTTGGCCTTTGCGATTTTTTCTTATCAAAATAATTAAAAAATGAGAAATTGTATATTATATATCAATTGTTTTTGAAATTATCCTAAGTTTTCCAAATTTTTGATAAGTTCGCTAATGGTGATTAAATGGAGAAGCCAAATGGGCAAGCTGAACGCGAGGAAGAGGAAAAATTAGAAGAAATTGTTAATTTAAAAAAAACTGGAGGAATTACAATTCCAAAACATATTCGAGAAGAGATGTTTTCGGAATCAGTGGAAAATGTTTTTTTTAAACTTGTCGTCCCGAAGGAAAGGGACAAAATAATATTAGAAATAGTACCGGAACAAGAAGCAAAAAAGCTTTCTGAAGAATTAAGCGCTAAGAGAAAAATCCAGCGAAAATCCGCACCAAGACCAAAGGGAGTTAAAAGTCCGGGAAAAAAGAAACCTGTTGGCCCTCAACCTGATTTTTCGAAATATTTTCTTTACGATTTTGAAGCGCAAGAGAAATTAAGACCAATACTCGAATCAGCTTTCTACAAATTTGCGGAAACTCCAGTTAATTTGGAAGACGCAATGGGTCGAATTAAGTACGGATTAGTGTCTTATCTCGGTTCTAGTAATGTCGAAAATTCAAAAATCTATTTCTCGATAGTCAATTTTCTCTGCGATGTTATCGAACAATTCAATCAACCCAATTTAATCGAGTGGATGAACGACAAAATTATTAATAATATTAAGAGTAAGTTCCTATACGAGCAAGCCCTTTTAAGTTTAGTAGCGATTTCAATTCAAATGAAACGATTTGAGAAAGGAATTGATTTTTCTAAGAAGATCTTGGAAAACATCGACACTTATCCTAAAAGCGAATTGTACAATATCATGAACTCCTTCGAAAATTTGGTAAAAGTTGTAAGTAAAGATCGTTCTGATTTGAAGATAATTGAAATTGTAAAAGAAAAACTCATGGAATATCTCGAAGGTATAGAAGACATCGACTATAAAATCCAAATAGTGGAAATGCTTGAAGAATTAAGGTTTATAGAAGAAGCGTACAATATTGCCAACAACATATTAATGAGTTTGCCGCCCGAATCTTCCAGGATTGAATTCATACGAGAAATAGTTAAGAGATTACATGTGAAACCAATCGAATAATTACAAGAATTAAAATTTTAAGAAGTAGTATTCAAAGCGTTATCTTATTTGTTTTGTTGATCTTCCTCTCGTTGCATTTCTTTTTCTTTTACTTCGTTTTCTTTCTCTTTGAGCACTTTTTCTTTTAAATCTAGCTCAGCTTTTGTTATTTCTTTTTCCTTTTCAACCAATTCCTTTTCCTTTTCTAAAAGTTTCTCCTTTACTTTGATTTTCTTTTCTTCAAGCTTTTCTTCTTCCTCTTTCACTTCTAATTTCTTCTCCTTTAACTCGAGTTCCTTTTCTTTCAAATGTTTCTCTTTTTCGGCAAGTTCTTTCTCTTTTTGTTCTAATTCTTCACCTTTAGCCTTTTCTTTTAGTTCCTTTTTCTTTTCTACCAATTCCTTTTCTTTGTATTCTAATTCTTCCTTTTTTATCTCGATTTCTATCTGGTCCAATTCCTCTTCTTTGACTTCTAATTCTTTTTTCTCAATCTCTTTTTCTTCTAAGTCTTTAATCGAAGTTAACGATTTCAAAACATCATCGCATTGGCTCTTAAAATCTTCTTCGGCATCAGCAATGCATTCAAGAATAATTTTTTTTGTTTCGATAGGAGTAGTTTTTCCAATCAATTTTAATGTTTGTATCGCCTTGGTTCTTATGAATTCTTGCTCGTCATTCAATTTTTCTAACACGAGTTTGATTATATTATTATCTTCAATTTTTTGTACATTAGCAATGAAGCTGATAAGTTGCAGCATCCCCTCTCGTACATTTGAGTCTTCCGAATTTAATAACTCCTTTGAAAACGGTAAAATCGTGTCGTATTCCGCTTCGCAAACGGGTTTTAAGGCAAGTATATAGGCGTATCTTATGATATCGTCTTTGATGGAGAGGTTTTTCAATAGCTTGGGGATTAAAGTCCTTATAACAACAGCTCCTTTTTTTGTTATATGTGAGATTTTATCAATTAAAATTTCTAACCGGTTAATATAATCCTCGTGTTCTACATCTAAATATTCCCCTATTTTCTCAACTGCACTTTGGAATTTTTCTTCCTCGACCAATTGAAGAATACTCATCAAATCATCACTGCTCGTGGTCATGTTTTAATACCTTATTTTCCTAGATTACACGAATTTATATATACTTTTCTCGTTTTACTTTACTTAATCTTCTATTTTATTAATCAAATGATTGAATATATTAAAAACCCTTTTAACATCAGATACTTTTACGGATTCTTTTCCAGCAAATTGATTATTCGTATTTGTTTTTAATTTAAAATTTAGCTTCAGATTAAAATCGTCGGATTCGTCAAAACTGAAACGAACATCATTTGATATATCAGTTAATACGCCAATGTCCTTCCCAAAAGAATGATCGTCTTCTTTTAAATCTTCTGATTTTATACTAAAATATCTCTCCAAATCTACACGATTACTATTCTCGACTCTAAACCATACATCGATATTATTCTCTTTTGTCCTTTCAACAACGATGCCAGGAATTTCAGTGGAAAGAAACAAAATTACATCCTCCAATAAATTTATGTCGTACAAGGGTTCATTTTTTAAATTACAGCAGACATATTGCTCTTTTAAAAATACAACATACAGCTTATTATGAAATTCAATTAATAAATGTTTTTCCTTAAGGAGATACCTAAATTTATCCTTGTTTTGCTTCCTGAAGGACTCCAACACGTCAATACTCTCTATGTAATTCCTAAACGATAAGCTCTTAAACAAGGCTCTATAATGTTTTGGAAAAAATATTGCTAAAAAATCAAGTAAATAGATATATGAGTCTCTAGGTTTATACAGTGTTCTTTTTTTCTCTTTATCTCTAGCAATCATATTCACTAATTGCCGATAACAGAACTTTGGTAAATCTTCTAGTTTAGCTCCTGATTTAATTCGTAATTTCAATAAATATCTACGGGAACACAATGGTGTTATACTACATTGGATTCTATCTTGCTGACATTGCTTACATAGTGAATCGATTTCTCCGGAAAATTTTTTTAAGAGCTCTGAATTTTGCTTCTTACTGCCATACTTCAGTAAGAAATCAATGATAGCGCGAGGATCTGTATTCATTTTATTGATTTAGCCGGAATTTTTCTAAACATTTTACTAAGAAAAATAAAAAACTCAATGTATTTATTCTTTGATTTTTTACGAATAAGGAATACTTATAAGAGTAATTTATTATTAGTTATAATAATAGGTTAAGTAAAAAGGCATTTGAGAAGTGTTTCGTCAATTATACCTCTTTTATGACAATAATACAATTTTTAGCCATTCATATGCGCTGGCATTTGATGAGCAACAATTTAAAAAAATTAACGAGGTTTTAAGGGAATATATCGAACAACCAGTACCAAATCAATTTTTTCACCGACCTTATAGTAATTTTCAAATTTTCTATACTCATGTTAGCGGTGTTTTCTATCTCATTATTGCAGACCTTGTCGATAAGAGAGAATACATAGAAGAGGTCCTTGATAAAATAATCAAGAAATTTCAAGAGCTGTTTCCATCACCCTCAGAGATTACTGCGAATACCTCAAGTAGAAGCCAATTTTTGGACTTTTTAAACGAAATACATTACGAGCTTCATCCGAAAATAGCAATAATTGGTCCTGTTGGCGTAGGAAAAACTACGATTGCTGAAATTTTGAAAGGTCCCGAGGAGGCACGATCGATTATGAACTTCGCACAATCATATAAAGTCAATATATCTAATCTCTATTTTGATCTGTGGGACTTTCAAATGAAGGATAACTTTTCTCCTTTATGGAATAATTTTGTAAGAGGGAGTGATTTAGTAGTTTTAATTTTCGATTCATCAAATTATAATACCAAGACAATTACCCATTTTATAAACCTGCGAAATGCCGAAGCCAAGTTCTCAAAAATATTAGCTTTAGCAAACAAACAAGATTTAGAAAACGCAGAGGAGCCCGCAAAAATACAAAATGAGCTAGATCTTCCTGTTCTAGGTATTTCCTTAAAAGATCCAGATGTGAAAAATAATTTAATAGCTGTTTTAGCCGACGGATTAAACCTTAAAAAGGAATTACCCGCAGAATTTGGACAATTATTGAAAGATGCGGAAGACAAAGCTCACAAAGGAGTTTTTACCGAGGCAATATCAAATTATAGAAAACTCGTTCAAATATGCAAAGATTATCAAGATTTCTCCTATTTGGGTACATTTGAAGATAGAATTAAAGAATTAGTAGTGTTAAAAAAGGAAAAGGAAAAGAAAGAAGAATTGGAAAAAAGAAAAATAAAAGCACCTCAACAAATCCAATTTAGTGATAAAGTTGCTGTAAGAACACTTCCTTCTCTAGGAGACGAAAAAAAAACATCTAAACCCTCAGTTACACCTATTGAAACGACAAAACCAACTAAAAAGCGAAAACTAACTGCAAGTGATATAAAGATAAAAATACCTCCACAACCTCAATCTAAACCAGAGGAAACGCCAACATTAAAACCACAGCCAAAACCAGAGGCAGCACCAAAACCGATCCCAAAAACTCAAGAAGAAAAATTATTTTACCTTATTCAAGAAAAAAATGGCAATTTAAGCTTAGAACTATGTAAGCAATACATTGAAAAAATGGAATCTAATTTGCAGCGACCACTAACTGACGAAGAACTTCAAAAAGCAGCAGAGATCTATTCAACAAAACAAACCATCTAACTTAATCGTAAATTGGCTTCATTATTTCCCGATATTTATCTAAAAATCCTTTTATTCGTCGTTCTAAAATCCCAAGATTAATATCCTTTTCCGAATATATCCCAATAAATCCAAATGGTGTATTTCCAGCAATAATTATCGCATTTTCAAAAAACCATTTTAAAATAAAGGGATCTCGATAATCGTTTTTCAAAAATCCAAGAAATTTATCGGAGAATTTTAAAATTTGGTTAATCATAGGACCAATAGAATCTTTTCTCTGCTTGTCAAATTGTTTTGACCAAGTATATAATTCAACTCCGTAATAGTCGAATATGACGACTCGATAAATCGCAGGATCGGTCTCGATAATTGTTTGAATTAAATTTTTAATATCGTTTATAATTGACTCCATAAATCGTCGCTCCTTTTAAGAAATGAAGTTTTGATTGAAATAATTTAGTATTTGTAAGAATAAATCGGAACTTAGTAAATAGAATAAGCATAAAAACGCAATAAATCCCAACAATATAATTTGAGGAATATAATCAACCTTATTTATTTTCCGAACCTCCTTGTGTTTAAAGTGTTTCTCTGTCCCGAAGAAGATATCGTTAAATGTGATTGAAATCCAAATTAAAGTGATTATAAAATAACACACAATAATTGTAACAATTGTAAATCCTATGAACGATATATGAGGTAAATTTAATACCGAATTTGTAGTAATAGGTAAAACCAAATCTAATAGCATGCTTCCAAGCATAAATGGAACTGAGAAAAGAAGTCCACTAATTAAATAAGAAATTCCAAAAACTTTATAATTCTTGAAAAAACCACCTAAAACTTTGATGTTGTCGTCTAATGTTTCGATAACTACTGGTTTTAGGCTGTATATCAATAAAGCTTTTACAAAAACGAAAATAAAGACAAATAAAAAGGTGTAATTCCATAATTCCGTACTCAATAAATCCGAAGGCAATAACCCAATATATGCCGATGTTAATAAAACTATATTAAAATCGGAATTTATGGAATATCCAATTATCTTTTTTATCGAATAAGATCTTCCATCAAGTGAAGTGAAGGTCTCTGTAAGAGTGTGTATTAAACAAATAATTAAGCCTATAGTAGCAATTATTACTATAAAGAGACTATTTAAAAAAGAATCAAACGATATTTTAACGAGCAATTTATTTAAAATCAAGGTAAATTGGGGGATTACTAAAAGAGCGTATGTAAAAAACGCCGTAAAAGAAGCATCTTGATAATAGCGTTTTAAAGTAAAAGGTAATATTCCACATGGTAATCCCAGACCAATAAAAAATAATAAGGATATAATTAGTCTAGTAAAAGCATTAAATTCTGCCTCTGCAATTTCTGTTAATAACAAAGAATTCGTCTCTAAGAATGTTAAAATAACTCCTACGAGTACGCATGTAATACCAATAAAAATCATTATGTAGAATTGTGCGAGTAACTCATATGGCTTCAAATAATGTCCAAAATAGAAGATTATACTTAGAGAAATTAGAATGATTGCAAAAAATGCCGTAATCGCTACAAGATTAGTTGTTACTGCTGCACCAATTAAGCACAAAATTATTACTAACAATAAGGAATCAAAAATGTGCTCGTTAGAAAATCCTCGTATTTCATCTTTAGAGAAATTTAGTGCAATATAACCTAATCCAAGTATAATTTCAAGCGCAAGTATAGTCCCCGAATTTAAATTCATATAAAAATCGGTCGATTGAAGGTTAAATAATATGAAAATTGTAAGATTGAAGGTGTTAAAAATCAAAGAGATCGTGCTTAAAGCTAATAAGATTTTTCTTCTATAACTTGTGTCCGGATATGCAATTGACCAGAAAAGTCCAAAAAATAACAGGATTGCAGGGATAAGCGTATATAATTCTAATATCATTTTCTTTTCGATTAATCCTCGTTTTCTTCTTTTTCTATTATAGTGGTTGAGACTCGCAAACTCTCCCATATTTCCGGTTTCTGCTCAGAAAACAAAAACATTTCGCTATAGTGAAATAATCTTGGTAGTAGATATTTGCTTACAATGAATAACATTAAAACTAGGATGCATCCTAATATGAGAAACTGAATTGAAGGTATATAAATGAACATTTCAAAACCAATTAAACCAAATATTGAAATTAATGATGTGATAATTCCTCTATCTTCTTTTTTAGCAATTAAATAGGTGGCCAAAATCAATAGAGCAATTAAAACTCCAAAAATTAATAAAATTACAAATTCTAGCATGGTCTAGCTCTTTATTTAATCGCTTTTTTCCATCTTATTCGTTAAATTAATATTACTTTTGAGTCTTAAAAAACTTAATCTTAATAGTTGGTTCAAACTGAGAAAAGGTGATTGGATTATCTATTCATTGTTTAATAATAAGTATTTTTTAATCCATTCACTAGGTTTATATAAAAATATATTGAATTTCAAAAAAAGTGGGAATAAATTTGTCAAAGGTTGTCGTTATTGGTCACGGTGCAAGAGAACATGCAATTGCTGAAGCACTTGCTAAAGGCGGTGCTATGGTACACGCTTTCATGAGTTTTAAAAACGCAGGTCTTGATGAGATAAGCAATGGAAGAATTAGAATTGAGAAGGAAGATAACTTTAAAGAACTCATTAATTACGTCAAAGAAAAGGAATTAGATTTCGCAGTTATTGGTCCCGAATCACCATTAGTAGTTGGTATTGTGGATGCTTTGGAAAAGGCCCAAATACCATGTATTGGTCCTAGTATAGAAGCAGCACAGCTAGAAGGCTCCAAAATCTTTACTAGACAATTACTTGAAAATCACCAAATAAAATCGAATTTAATTTTCAAGACTTTTGAATCCATGGCTGGAGTCGACAGCTTCATACAAGATCTTGGTTTAGAGAATGTCGTAGTGAAGCCCGATGGATTGACAGGCGGTAAGGGTGTTAAAGTATTTGGAGATCATCTATTTTCAAAAGAAGAGGTGCTTGCATACTGTGAAGAACTAATAAACCAAGGTTCTCATTTTGTTATCGAAGAGAAGATAGATGGTGAAGAATTCACCATACAAGCATTAGTTGATGGCAACAGAGTAGTTGGAACTCCGTTAGTACAAGATCATAAAAGAGCGTATAACCACGACGAAGGTCCTAACACCGGCGGTATGGGATCTTATAGTATGGAAGATCACGTATTACCATTTGTGGATTTTATGGATGTTAACGATGCAATCTCTGAGATGAACCGAGTAATAAATGCGTTGAAAATGGAAACTGGAGTAATGTATAAAGGCTTCTTATATGGGCAATTCATGAAAGTTAAAGGTGGATTAAAATTAATCGAGTTTAATGTAAGGTTTGGAGACCCTGAAGCAATGAACGTGTTACCAATTTTGAAGGATAACTTTTTAGATTTATGTTACAACATATTGGACGGAAATTTACCAATAAGATTGAATTTTGAAAGAAAGGCAACAGTATGTAAATATTTAGCGCCTGAAGGATATCCCGTATCTCCCCTAAAAGACCAAAAAATAACGATTAATAAAGAAAAAATTTCTGAAATAGGGGCCCGGCTTTATTACGCTTCTGTATATAAAAAAGATGATTCAATCTATACAACAACTTCAAGAGCAATTGGGGTATTAGGAGTAGCTGCCACTCTTCAAAAAGCTGAACAAATTGCCGAAAAAGCAATAAGTTGTGTTGATGGAAAACTATTTCACAGAAGCGATGTGGGAACGCGAGAATTATTACAAAAACGAATCGACCACATGAATTCAGTGCTTAAGTCGTAATAGTTATTGATATTGAAAAAAATGATTAAAGAAAGAGAAGAAATTACTGGTATTATTATTGGAGTTAGCGATAGTAAACTTTACAGAGACTATAGAAAAACACCAAAATCGGGATACCATCACATTTTAATTAAACAGCATGATGGCACGAAAGTGCGAGTGTATTTATCAGATCAATCCCTTGGCATACAAAAATTCGAAAAGAGCGTAGTGTATTTTATCAATAATAATACTGGCGAAATGGTTAAAACTGGTATTGTGAATCCAAAAAGATTTGTTGGAACTAAAGTAAGCGTTACAGGTATGATAGACAAATCACAAGATCCCCCTTATATGAATAAAGTCTCTGAATTTGTATTACTTGATCGAGAATAATTGAGAAGTTTACATGTTGAAAAATGGAAAATAAGAAAGTGTGTTTATGGGACCTAGAAGGTCCCATATCAGCGTTAGATTTTGCCGCAGAGTTGGGACGATTGCTAAAAGATAAACCCAAATTAGGTTTAGAGAGCTACGATATGGGCGAATTTTTTGTAATGATCTCGAATTACGACGATTATTTAATAGATGTTCCTGGCGTAAAAGAAAAATTAAGAATTCCCGAATATCAACCCGGTGATACTTTAAGGCTTATGGCGCCTCTCTATATTTTTTCCTTCAACGACAGCGAATTGAAGACTATTGCAAAGCAGAACCTTGGACTGTTACCCGGAGCTGTTGAATGTATGAAAGAGCTGCATAACGATTGGGAAGTTTTTGTTATCTCAACGAGTTATACTCAATTTGCGTATTCAGTAACGGAAGCAATTGGTATAGAAACCGACCATGTGTATTGTACGGATTTAAATATTGAGAAACTAAAAATTGACCTTTCTAAAATAGAAGAAACAGTAGAAATATTGATATTTTTAATATTTCAAAAATATCTCGATAATAATAAAAATCTTGATTTAATTATTGACGATTTAAATCGTTTCTTCTGGCTTGGAGAAAAATCTGAATACCATCGCGTAATGAACGAAGTAAAAGTTAGAGGCGGTAAGCGCAAGGAACTTGCTGCTGAAGCCATTGCCAAAAGGACTGGTGTTCCACTTTCGAAAGTAATTGCAGTTGGTGACTCGATTACTGATATCAACATGCTCTCTCGAGTAAATACCGAAGGGGGTTTTGCCATATCGTTTAATGGTAATAGATTTTCACTTAAAGAAGCAAATATCTCAGTTACCACTAAAAATCAAATGGGTATATTGCCGTTATTTAGAAATTACCCTGATATTTTCTCATTTATTGAGAAGTGGGAAAACAATTTCAGTACTTTTGAAAATAATCCTAATCATATTCCTAACTCACTTATCTCACGAGAGTTGAGAGAATATTTCATAAAACACGATTTTGTCCCCGAATTTTATATTTTAAAAAACAAAACAAAATCACAGATGGACGAAATCACTACTCGCCAAGTAAAGATGAGAAAATTTGTGAGGGGTTGGGCAGGAAATCTCGGATAATTTTCTCTATTAAACCATTTTTATTTTTAATCAGCGATTTTTAATTGAGTAAAGAATTTTTGGTAATATTTTTTCCCCTTCATATAATACCATAATTTCTTCAAATTATTAACGATTACCACTGAAAAGATTGCCCCAAAAGCAAATATCGGAAGAAAAAGGGCGCTAATTGCAGAAATAGGCATCGAGGCGATAAGAGAGAAAAATACTAATGTAAGAGGAATACCAATAAAGCACATAAATATAACAAAACTTGAAATCATTACTTTTTTTAAAGCTTCATCCAATTTTATCGTCATATTTCTCATGAAATTATCCTTACGCAAATTATAATTACACGCACAGCAAACTAAAGGCAACTTTATGTTATAGTTTTTTTCGTAATATAAACTCTGAATAATAGTAAGAGGTCTATGAATTAACTCGCCACACAAATGGCATTTTAATCTCGTCTGATGCTTTTTTTTTTCGATTAGATCGATTTGACTGCGAGGAAAATAACAATCGTCGTTCATATAGTGTTCGCAAGATTTACAAGTTAGCAATGCTTCTTGCTGAATTTCTTGAGTAAATGACTGAGTGGGCTCTTTAAACAACTTATATTTTGTGTGTTTTACGCAAATAGTTCTTCCTTTGTCATCAATTTCGAAGGATGGTTCTATCGTTTTCATTTAGAAATCAATCGTGAGATTTGATTTTTTCATTAAATTCGTTATAAACTTCGCGACCTTTTCGTAGGTCGTAATTAGCATTTGAAAGAATATAGATTGAAATTACGGAAAAAAAGAGTACAATAAAAACTAGAGATAATGTAAATCTACTTAATATTAACGCAAGCATTCCTAAAATTAAAAATAGAAACAAAAGAATACCAGCAAATGCCGCTCTTCCTCGTTCTTTAGAATCCGCTATGAAAGTTTCTTTATTTAAACTCTTATGGCATTCACAACAAATAAGAGGTAATTTGGTATTATAAACTGATTCGTAATAAAGGCTCTGCACTATCGTAATATTTCTATGGATTGGAGCTCCACATAATTGGCATCTGTATTTAGCTAATCTATAGTAAAATTTTGCCAAATTTTGCCTAAAAGCAATTCGATCGATAATTTTTTTCGGAAAATAACAATCGTCCTTAAAATAGTGTTCGCAAGTTTGACACCTCAATAAATTGTCCATAATTCCATCGTAATAAGATGGATAATTTAGGTATATCAAGTAATTATGTAAAGAGTGTGAGCGACAATTTATAGGATTTGAGATGTTAAATTGATTACACTCTCTATTGATGTAATGTGAGCAGTCTTTACAGGAAATCGAGTCTTTAATTTGATCTATCGAAGGGTTTTTATTATTCAATAATAGAAAAAGTCGATATAAAGTGTGTTCTCTGCAAATTGTTCTGCCCTTTTGGTCTATTTCGAAAGATGGTTGAATGTATTTTCTCATTTAAGTTTCAAACGCAAACATGTTGTTCTGAATTATTAATACTAATAAAAACTTATTTATTTTTGTATTAATGTTTCTTTATTATATTTCATAACTAGAAGAATATCATAGTGGAGTTGTTTCGCTAAATTACCTCGGTAATGTCTGAAGACACTGTTATTATCATAGATGTATCTAATAGCATGTGGAGAAGGGATGTTTTCGGTCACAGCAGGTTTTATTGGGCTTTAAAATGCTTAAAACAACTTGTGTTGAAGAAAATCGAAATTGATTCAAACGATCGTTATTCAGTTGTTTTATTTTCGAATTCTGCGATTGCTTTGAATGAAATGGTTTATGAGCTCCCTCCAATGATTGAATTTATTAAAGATAATGCACAATTTAAAAATGGTTCGGATCTTGGACAAGGATTAATCGCTGCAGTAAAACTTATCGTCAATGAATTAAAAAAAATTGGTCAAAAAACCCCTCGAATAATCATCTTTAGTGATGGGATTGAACATGGTTCTTCTGGTAATCCCATTAAAATCGCCAAAATTGGCAAAGATCTCGGAATTATCATTGATGTTATACGGTTTGGACCAGCTAGGGTTCCAGGAGATTTATTAAAAACCATTTCTGATATTACTGGCGGCAACTATCATTATATTACCGAACAATTTGAATTAACCGATTTAATTAATAAAATAGCTCAAAAGAAAGAAATCTTTAGCTCGGCATTAATTACCACTAAAAGAAAAGAAACCCTAAATTTATTAGAAGTAGAAATCGCCGAACCTCTATTAAAATTAGAAGAGCTTACCGAGGACCAGAGACAACATATTTCTTTAGAAAAAAAAGATTTAAAATGCTCGATTTGTTATCAGACTAACTGTCAAATATGCGAAACTGGTTTTTATGGGTGTGGTAGATTTTGTCCAAACTGTTTTAAACCAATACATTTACATTGCGCGGTTAAATGGGCGGAACAGCAACAAACTGATAGCGCCGAAACTAGTCAATTTAAAGTGTTAAGATGCCCGTATTGCTATTATCTCTTGAAAATCCCCGTTATTTCTCGAAAACCACAATTAGAAGCTTCAGATGATTTGAAAATTATAAAAAAAGTTAAATTTAGCAATGAATTACCGCAAATACTAGATTCAGTTTGTGCGGATTCTGGCTGTGGAATTATGTTTGACGAAAATTTAGACACCTATATTTACAAATGTCAGGCATGTAACTCATATTTTCACGCTGATTGTTTACAAAATAAATACGCCAAAGATAAACACTGCCCTTATTGTAAATCTAATGTAGTAGTAAAAGAGTGAATTTTTTTCAAAACTTTTTTTAATAAGAAATGCGTAGCTTGTTTCTATCGAAAAGTAATGAATATTCAAGAATCAATAGAGAATTTCTCTAAATTAAGTAAGAAAGAGCTTCTCGACAGAGCAAAAAATTTCATATTTTCAACTGGTCTAAACGATGGAGCAAGTCAATTATGTAAAGAAAATATGAAATATGGGCTAGCGCAATTTCATTACATACAGCATAAATATGGTTTAACTCCAAACGCTGTGTTTATTTCAACACCAGACGAGACAATTTCAAGGAATAATTATAGGTGGAATTCTGGCATTAGTTATGGTGGTAGGATTAATTGGGGTCCGGGGGATGATAAATTTATTTTTTTAAATATCAAACCCAACTGTTGCGGTTTGCTAGTTGGCGGTCTTTACGAAAAACCTGACCCACAAGAAATAATTAAAAGAATCGAAGAAATTAAAACTCATGAACTTCACCTTCATGAAGTTAAACTAGAATGGGATTACTATGTAGGAAATCATTTTATTGACTTATATGAAACAAAAAATCTGTCCGATATTGATTTTCCACCTTACATGTTTATCATTCATGGCGCCGTTTCAGAGTTTCGGACGGATAAATACGGAATTGGTTTATATGTCGATGGATCAAACACGCTCAGAGAAATGGCAACGCAAGTAGAAACGCCATTAGGAAAACAATACATTATTCAAGATAACAATGCAAAGGAGTTTTTAGATTTTCATGATTACGCTTTAAATTTTGCGGCTGAAAAAAGAGAACTGATTGGAACTAAACTGTTTGATGAATACGAAGTAATTTCTAATAAATCCCACCAATTTTTAGCAGATTATAATAATTCTTATTTGGGATGTCACAGTACCGATTTATCAAAAAAAAATGGCAACGATCAATCAAATTTATTTCCAATCTGCTTAAGAGCCGATATACCGGCCTACATTTTTGAGGGAAAGGCTAATTTTTCTTACACTGTGTTAAAAAATCGAGGTTTTCTTGATAATGCAGAGAAATACGATTTACTTAATATTTTATTAAATGCTAACATTTTACCTCATGGAGGTGGCTACGCATTTCCCGATGTAAAAAATGTAGAACAGGTAATTGAATTCGAGGATAAACGATATTTTCTCTGCAACTTGAAATCTAAAGTAGAGACAAAAAAAATCTTTAAAAATCCAAGAGAAATGCAATTTATGTATAGAGGTCGAAATGTTATCCTAAAAACATTACAGCTTGATTTAGGCGTAGTAGTAGCGAGACTTGTTCCTGATTATGTATTAAAAATATAGCTCGTAATTATTCGATTTTTGAACCTAACTTAACTTCTTTATCTTTGTCATAAGTCAAAAGAGATACATTCCCATCGTCATCAACGGCTGCTAATAACATTCCCTGAGACAAAACGCCTTTCATTTTTCTGGATCCCAAATTTGTTAAAACAACAATTTTTTTACCTTTTAACTCTTCAATGTTATAAATTTGAGCCAATCCAGCCACTAAGGTTCTCTGTTCGAATCCTAAATCAATTTTTAGTTTTACCAAGTTATCAGTTTTTGCAATTGGTTCAGCATCAATAATTTTTGCTACTCGAATATCTAATTTTTTGAACTCATCATATGAAACAATTTGTTTTTTTTTAATCTCTGATACCTCTGGTTTTTCTGCTTTAGCGTCGCGGGTTTCCTTTAATTTCAATTTTAAATCCTCCACATCTAATTTTTGAAAAATAGGTTTTGGTTTCTTGATCTTATGACCTGCTTTTATTGCAGTGCCAGAAATTTGAGGCCATTTAGGCCGCTCTTTTTCAGTATTCACATTCAAATAGTGAAAAATAGCTTTAGAAGAATCTGGAATAAAGGGTTCTAAAAGGATCCCTAAATTATGAACAAACTGGATGCAAATATTTAATACATGGCCGGTTTTTTCTTTATCTCCTTTTATTAGATGCCAAGGTGCTTTTTCTGTTAAATACACATTGGCTTCTCTAGCAATTGAGATTACTTCTTTTAAAGCTTTTTTCAATTCAAATTGTTCAATTAAATCTCCAACAACACTACCGATGTTTTTCATACTAGAGAGAAATATTGCATCAGCATCATCAGTTTCTCCCATTGGGGTTACTATTCCACCAAAATATCTGTCAATAAAGGTAAAGGTACGGTGAATGAAATTTCCTACAACATCATTTAAAACATTTATGTTGTTTTGGAATTCTGACCATAGAAACGAAGTATCGCTTTTTTCCGGACGATTAAATATTAAATTGAATCGCCAATAATCTAATGGCGCTAATTCTAATGCTTCATCAATCCAAATCCCTTTACCTCGAGATTTTGAAAATTTATCGTTTTCATACATTAAGAACTCGGTTGAAGACACATTATAAGGCAATTCAAATCTCTCTGGTTCGGGCTTATTTTTATTGTATGCAAGAATTAAGCCTGGAAAAATTAATAAATGAAAGATAATATTGTCCTTTCCAATAAAATAGACAGATCGCGTATTTTTATCGTTCCAGAAATATTCAAATTTGGACTTATCTTTTTCAATCTTCTCTGCCCATTCTTTAACTGCTGAAATATATCCTAAAACTGCTTCAAACCACACATAAATTGTTTTATTTTCAGCGCCCTTAAATGGTGCGGGTATGCCCCACTCTAAATCGCGAGTAATTGCTCGTTCTGGTAGTCCTTCTTTTATTGAGTTTAAGCAAGCACTGCGAGCATTTGCAGGGATTATCTCGTTATCTTTAACGAATTTTTCCAATTCGTTTTCTAACTTGGGAAAGTCTAAGTACCAATGATTAGTCTTTTTCAGAATGGGTTCATTTCCACAGATATTACAGCGAGGTCTTATTAATTCTGTTGGTTCTAATAATTTTCCACAAGCTGGTGAATCACATTGGTCTCCACGAGCACCTTCAAATCCACAATATGGACAAGTTCCAACTATGAATCTGTCTGGTAAAAAGAAACTATCGTGTTGGCAATAAAAAGATTCTATTTCCTTCTCAAATATGAAACCGTTTTTTTGAATTTCTAAATAAAACTCTTGAACAAATTTAATATGAATAGGATTGTGCGTCTGAGTGTAATTATCGTAAGAAATTTGCCATTTTTCAAATAAATCTTTAATAATTTGGTGATTTTTTTTCGTTAATTCGTCTGGTGTAATGTTTTGCTTTTTTGCAGCGACAGCTGCAGGAGTACCATGCATATCACTCCCCGATACAAAAACCACATCTTCGCCCTTAGATCTTAAATATCTCGCAAAGATGTCGGATGAAAGAACGCTTCCAATCATGTTGCCTAAGTGTGGTATTGCATTCACGTAAGGCCAAGCAGAAGTACACACCCATTTCATCTTTGCATCATCTCTTGCTGAATTTAAAGTAACCACTAAATATTTCGCATATATTTACAATGTAAATAAAGTTAATAAAAATATGAAGTTTATGATTTGTTGGTTAATAATTTAGAAAAGACTATTCGATAATAGCACCACAATTTCTACAAGATTTATTCTCGTTGTACATTTTATTTAAACACGGTTCGTGATAATAAGCACCACAATTTTGACAACGGAACACCTCGTAATCTCCAATGAATATATTCCTACAGTACGAGCAAGATTCGTCTATATCATCTACTTTACTTGATGAGATTTTTACCATCTTCGTTGTTTTCCCGTTAAAATCATCAAGAATTTTTATCCCTTCAGTTTCTGATTCAACATTTTCTACCATTTTCATAATAGATAAAGGGACTTTAAGTAAGAAATAACAAAATGGACAGCGAAATATACTTTCCCCGTAATCTGATTTTTTTGCCCATAACGCTGCGCAATGTAAATGGTATGGTCTCCCACACGATGGGCAATATCTTCCGCTTGCATAAAAATCTGCGTTGTTTATTGGATTTTTGATAGAATGGCATATCTGACATTTTTCTTGACCCTTTCCACTAGCCATCAACTTCATTTCTGATAATGTTGGACGGCGTAGTTCAACGGCAATATCATCAACCAGAGGTGCTTTGCCTTTCTCTTCTTCTTGAGCAAGATAGTCTGACGATCTTTTCACATTTTTCTTTGATGCAAACGATTTTCCCGCATTAATTAAAGCTTTTGAATTATTAAAATAGCCGTATTCTCCCTTTGTTTTTTGTGAAATTACTTTCAAAAAATTTTCTTGATAATGTAATCTCTTCCCAATTTGACAAATATCTATAAATATACCCAATCCTTGAGCAACATCCACCATTTTCTGTAATTTTGGTCGCTCTTCCTCAATTTTTCCATCTGTAATTATAAAAATCCTTTGAATTTTTCCACCAATTTTTCTCATTTCGTTAACCAGCATTTGTAAAGCAAACGCTAAACCTTCGTCTAAGTCTCCAGTACCGGAGATATCGACACTTTTCAGAGATTCTAGTAGTGTTTTTTCTTCGTTAGAAAAGGGAGACAACTTTTTTGTTCGATTACCATAAGAAATTAGCATGATTTGATCTTTAGGATCAAATGATAGCTTAGTAGTTATAAAATTTTTAATCGTTTTTAGCGCAACGATTAACCGCCTTGGTTTAAAATCTGTTCTGATCATTGAACGAGAACAATCAATAAGAACTACAGTATCTTCGATTTTATACTCATCCAATTTTTCTCACACATTTTCTTTAAGATCATATCATTCTTAAGATTATCCATTAATATATTCGGTTTTTGAATTAAAATAAGTTTATGATTCAATTCAAAATATATGTTGAATTCAGATAGAAAAATTACAGAGAATGATAATTAGCGTAAAAGATTCTGAATTTTTTTTATGTGTTGCTCAGTTCTTGCTAAACTTTTTTCATTTTTTTCTACATCGTAGGAGGAGATTAGTAAATCCTTAACTTCAAAGAGATATTTAAGCGCTTTAACGTAATCCTTCTTTTTTTCGAATTTGTTGACCTGGTCTTTCGCGAAATCTAATTCAACCTGTTTGTTTAATTTTAAGACTTCTAACACTTGAAAGGAAATCTTTCCGACTTCCGGTTGAATGTCAAATTCTTTGGCGTAAGCTAAAGCTTTTTCGTACTCATCCAAGGATTCTTGATACATCGCATTCTTTTTTGCTATGTCGCCCTTTTTTAAATATATATTCATCTTTCGTTTTGCCTCTTCTACGCTTAAAAATTTGCACTCCTCTATTATATCTTTGATCTCTCTCTTCTCCAAAATCAATTGAATTTCATCTGCCCTCTCTTTTATTCGCTGCTCCTGAAGCTCAATCTCATCTCTGGTGAATGCCAAGTCCTTATAAATAATGATTTCGTCACGAATCATCTGATATATGTTCCAAAGTATTTCATCTCTTGGAATCGTTCCCAAAATTCTTGCAGTTCTGTTTAAAAGATTAGGAATAAAGAAATAAGGCTTATCTTTTAACAAGTCGTTCCCAAAATCGTAAACGGCCTTTTGTACTAAATTGAATTTCTCAAATACACTAGGGGGCATTTGGGAAGAAAAAGATTGAGGATAAATCATATTTATCTCGAAGGTTTTTTCGACTAAATCCCTAGCAGTAGCTAATAATTCAAGCTTCCCTGTCCGTTCAAATCGAGAGATAGCATCTTTATATTGCCTTTCGAAAATATCTACAAAATTTGATAATAATTCTCTTAAATTTTGAGAAGCACTGGTCTCTAATATCAGACATACTCTGCTTTTTGCTCCATTTTTAAGGAGAATGTTGAAATTTTTGTACTGAAATTCGTAGAAATTTCGATCAACATCCGCTTCAATGATTTCATTCTTATCTTTTTGCGTTAACCCTTCTTTTGAAAATATAATATTTGCTTGAATAAATCCAGAAAGTAAGGTTGCATCAAAGGGATGGTCGCCAACAGCCATGTTAAACGCAGGCATGCCATCTAACGATAGGACAATAATATGTCTGATGTTTAAAACGTCCTTATATTTTGTCCAAATATGTTTGTAAGTCATTAATTGTCTCTTTTCGTCGGTATCTTGCTCTACTGCATCAACTTTATCGACAATAATATTAGCTTCAGATAATTTCTTGTAAATACAACGAGAGCAATAGTCTGGATATCCTAAAGTACAGACATTTTTGTCAACTCCGCATTCGAATCCCAAAACAAGCTTAAAATACGTCAATTCGACAACCCACACCTCTAATTATAATAAAAATATAAAAAAACGCTAATAAATCTATTTGTTATCTGTTTAATTTGTTCCATAGTAAATTTTTGTTTTTACGAACCAATAAGAAGCGAAATTAAATCAATTCTACTAAAAAATTGACTTAATATCCTAAAAATAAATTCAATCAATTGGAAAATTTTAAAATTTACTGTAATTTAAATTTTTTATAATTTAAATAAGTGTTTTACGAGTGAATAAGAGTAAATCAAAGTTTAGAAATCGCGTATTATCTAGCATTTTGATTTTTCTAACTTTGAGTTCGTTTCTATTTAATCCCAACCATTCAATTCTTCAAGATTTCGATGATATTTTAGAAGATGAGAATGAGAACAATATTGAAAACCAATTGCATTACGCGGCTAATTTAGACGAACCAATTTATGGCGATGGACAAAATCAAACTGTACGAGTCTATATGATAAATAGTTCAAATTCGTTAAATAATAATGGCTCGTTCCTCACGGCTGCACCTAACAACAATTCAAAATTGCCTTACGGCGAATTTAATTTCACATTCGAACAAAACTATAATACTACATACGAGCTTGAAGATGATCTCGCGTATGATTACTCTGAAGCGTCATATAATTTTGTTGACAACGGTACATTAAAACTAAATAATGGAACCTCAAATGGCAATAGTGGTTTTTCGAATATCACAGATAATGATATACTTACATTTTGGAATGTCTCTTTCGAAAATAATATAATTAATTTTACATTGACATTGAATTTCTCCAAATATATAGATGTTAAATATAATTACACGCATATATGTAGGTTTGACATTGATTTAAGGGCTAATTTTACGGGAAATGTGAATTTAACGGTACAAGCGTGGGATCATTTAGAGAATCGATGGAAAAATGTATCTTCCGATATCTTCATCAATGCTTCAAATCCTAGTGATGAATTCGTGAATATTGACTTTAAGAACGAGAATTTACGCTATTTAAATAAATCTGGAATTTCTATCATTCAGTTCTTCTATAAAAACCTAACCACTGTCTATGAGATGAACTTATACGAATTTGATGCATCTGTCTCGAGAGCTTTTGAGTTACCCATAACAAATGAATCGTATGTCGCATTGGAGTTTGATTTGAAAGGAAACGCAACAGTAAATGGATTTCTAGTTTGGATTAGAGCATTAAACCTTACTGAAGCAGTAAGCTCTAAATTAATGTTTTATCTCTAT
>SMTZ1_10001947_pt1 | contig 20827 bp, 14 predicted proteins | sample DeeMarSWOR136_30_FD_25667 | JGI IMG/M metagenome (IMG submission 25667) | reverse complement strand
ATAATATTTTCATCAAGTTAAATTCTCATCCTAATTATAAAATAAAATTGAAAAAATTTTTATCAGAAGTATAATATCAGCTATGGATTTTCTCTGCTTTGCTTGTTATATTCAAGTAAAAGTGCTATTCAGCAATTCAAGCCAATAAGGAATAACCATGCGAATTCAAGTACCCCCCAAAAAGCTCATATATCCATTACGTGAGGTATGTCGCTTGAGTGGGCTTTCTGATAAGGTGATTAAACGATGGGAGAAACAATATCCACAGATTAAACCTATTCGAAATAGGGCATCGAACCGAAGTTATTTGGAAAAGGATCTTAAATTGATCTTTTATATCCGTGATCTGGTTTATGTACACAAGCTGGATGCCGATACAGTAAAAGAAAAGTTGAAGGTATATCATCCAGCAAAGGATTTTGAAAGTGATGCTTATTTAAAAGCAGTTATCGCCGAAATCAAAATGGAAGTGGATGAAATCAGAACAGTTCTTGACTTTGAATAAATTAATGTCTTTAAGATTATTGCGGATCGAAAGTTGTTGACAAATTGTAGTAAAAATGTTAAATTTTTTCGTTCGGAGCGTGGCGCAGCCTGGATAGCGCACTACCTTGGGGTGGTAGGGGTCGCTGGTTCAAATCCAGTCGCTCCGACAATAATGCAGGGGAATCTCAAAAGATTCCCCTGTTTATTTATAATAATGAGAATTCTCAATAGTTCATCCCAATTTTAATTATAAACAGTATTCGAACCATTTTTAATAGTAGTAGAATTGAATTCTAGTATCTCAGAGACCCATTTAGGTGTCATAATACCTGCATTCAATCCAGATATTCACATTCTGGAAGAACTTCTCACCCGTATTAAGGTGGTATTGAAAAATGCAAATTTTAAAATTATTGTTATTGATGATGGCTCTAGCCCACCGATATCTTTGAGTGATTTTATTAAGAATGAGGTAAAAATCCTACGTCATACCCGAAATTCAGGCAAGGGCATTGCCTTAAAAAGTGGTTTTCAGTATTTTATTCAGGAGAATCCCTGTGATCTGGTAATAACCCTCGATGCTGATTTGCAGCATCCACCTGAATTAATACCCCTTTTCATAGAAAGATTTAATGCCGGATGTGGAGATGTGATTGTAGGATATCGCAGGCGACTTTTATTTGTTATGCCTTTACATCGCATTATTTCGAATACCTTTACTTCCCTGATCGTTTCATCGCTTATTGGGCAATATGTGAGGGATAGCCAATGCGGATTTCGCCTTATGAATACATCAATTCTTCAACAGAATAAATTGTATGAACATGGTTTTCATTTGGAAACCGAGTTATTAATAAAAGCTGGTTGGCAAAAGAAAAAGATTGGATTCGTCTCCATCCCCACTATTTATAATAAAGAAAAGAGTTCTATAAACAATTTTGCCGATACTTTAAATTTTGTATCATTAATTCTCCGACTTATTAAACAGCGAATATTCAGTTAATGTATAAGCTACTCAGACAAAAAATGGTCGAAAGGTATGTGATTGGGGCAGGAATAAAAGATCCACTTGTGGTCGCTGCCATGAGTAAAGTTGACAGGCATCTGTTTGTTGAGGATGCGTTGAAGCATCAAGCATATACTGGCAGTAGCTTACCAATTGGATATGGACAGACAATATCGCATCCATCCACTGTTGCGCTGATGAGTCACATCCTAAAAATTAAAATGGGAGATAAGATACTTGAAATCGGGACCGGAAGCGGCTATCAAGCTGCAGTTTTGTGTGAAATGGGTGCCAGAGTTTTTACCATTGAGAGAATTGCTGAATTAGCCAATCATGCCCAGCGGTTGTTTAATCAATTACAATATTACAGCATTGCTTTAAAGATTGGGGATGGAACGCTTGGTTGGAATGAACATGCTCCTTATGAAGGGATTATCGTTACCGCAGGAGCCCCGGTGGTTCCTGACACCCTTACAAATCAATTGAGTGAAGGTGGTACCTTGGTTATTCCGGTAGGAGATATTAAACATCAAAAATTACATATTATTCAAAGGCAAAAAGGTAAGTTGACCATGAAAGAAGAAAACTGGCGGCATTTTGTACCACTTATTGGCACGAAAGGTTGGTAGAAATGCGGGATATACTCAAACTCATGATCAAAGGTGGTTTTATTGGAATTGCTAATATCATCCCGGGAGTTTCCGGGGGTACCATGGCTGTGGTGCTTGGTATCTATGAAGATTTAATTGAAGCCATAGGGAACTTTATTACCCGAAAAGAAAAACGCAAGGAATACCTTCTATTCCTTTTAAAAGTATTTGTTGGTGCAGGAATTTCAATTGTGATTTTTTCCTGGCTTATGGATTACTTGTTAACCTATTATGAATCATTTACCTATTTATTTTTTATCGGTCTCATTGCTGGTTCCATTCCAGCGATTTATAAAACCCATCCGAATATGGAATTGAATGTTGCCTCGGCTATTACTTTTCTGGCGGGATTCGGCCTGGTTATCTTTCTTTCTGTTTCAGTTCCCGAGCAGCATGTTGATGGCACCAAGGTTGTAGTTTCGTCCACTAATCTCTGGAAAAGCGGTGTACTTTTTTTTGCAGGGATTCTCTCAGGGGGATCAATGATTGTGCCTGGCATCTCGGGTTCGTTTATTTTGGTATTATTAGGCCAATATCATACCGTTATCAGAGCTGTTAAAAATTTTAATATTGTACGACTATTGTTCTTAGGAGCTGGAATAGCCATTGGTATCTGGGTTTTTGCTAAGTTAATGGATATACTTTTAAAAAAATATCCAAAAGAAACCTTCTATTTTATCTTAGGACTGGTTTGTGCATCGCTTTATCCTATATTTCCAACTTTACCTGAGCTGTTATATCAAAAGATGATAGCTTTCTCAATTGCTTTAATAGCGGCTGCAGTTTCTTATAAATTGGGAGAAATTAGCTAAAGACTCAAATGTTTCAATTCATCATCTTTTTAAATTATAATTAGTTTTGAGAACCAATTAAAAAATAAGGAGAGATGATGAGAATTGCTTCTCTAATCTCCATCTTTTTGCTATGGAATTTAGGTATTAGCCAGGAGGTTGTCGTTCAGGGTGTGCAGGAATCAGAGTTTCATTTTCGGCTAGCGCAAAAAATAACTCCTTTTCAAGGCATTAAAGTCTTAACGGTCAGTTTTGTAGTACCGCAAAATTTTTCTTCACAAACCTATCAACAGACTATAGATGAAATCGATTTTCAGTTCTTACCAATGCCGGTAAGGCAAGTTGAGGAAGTTGATAAGAGAGGAAATTTAGTTAAAAAATTTGAATGGAAATCCCCTTCAGCTCCGGTTAATTGTACCATTTTATTTCTAGCACAAAATAGTGTTAAACTTAGAAATTTTGAGAGTGTCGCTCCCTTTCCAGTCGATGAATTGACTTCTGATGTCGAACTTTATCTCGCACCGACAGAAATGATTCAGGCCGATCATCCTGAATTGAAAAATGAAGCTATTTCCCTTTCAAAAGGAAAAATCTCGCAATTGGCAGTAGTGAGGTCCATCTTACATTTTGTAGTAGATCATCTCCGTTATGATCTGTTTCCGGAACAATTTGATGCACTCTATGCTTATCGAAATGGGAGAGGAAATTGTCAGAATTATTCTCATTTAGCTGCTGCACTCATGCGAGCAATAGGAATTCCGGTGCGAATTATAAATGGAATTACTCTAGAGAAAGAATATACTGTGCAAATGGGTGATTCAGAATATAGTTTTGATATGGCCACCGGTCGACATTCCTGGATCGAGGTGTATTTCACCGATGTGGGTTGGATTCCTTTTGATGCGCAACAGACTGAATTTTTTGTGAGTAACCGATATGTAAGAATTGAAGTGGGACTTGATAATATTGAAACGATACAGGATGGACTGGTAAAATGGACTCAGCAGGCAGAAAATTCTGATAATGTGCCTCAATTGGAAGAGGTTATTGAATCCAATTTTACCAGTGACAGAGTTGCTTTTGTTAGTGAAAGGAAACTTGCAGGTCCAAACAAACTTTTATTAACACCTCCCTTAGAAATTCCTCAAATACCTTTAGCTACAGTGGAACAGCCGGAATTCTCAGATTGGCAAACACCTGCGGAAATTGAGAAGATAGACAGCATGGAAATTGATTTTACAAAATTATTATACGAAATTCCCTTTGAATATGGGAATATGGATTTCCCAAGAGGATTTGATTTCCTGACTGCCAGATTCTGGGGATCGGAAGAAGGCGAACTGAAGAGAAATTTTATTGTGGAAACAGCTGAGTACGTAACAGCAAGAGAACAATATGCCCAAATCTTTGTCCTGGATGAACCAATTTTGTTAAAAAGAATTGGTTTGCCATTACATGCTTTTGGTGGAAATGGTTTTCTATGGCTTGAAATAAGTGAAGACCAAGCTGGTCAACCAGGAGATCCGGCTGCTGCAAGTCGTAAAATACCAGTCCAACATATCAGAATTCCCAGGGGATATGATTGGGTAGACTTTGACCTATCGAGTGACGGCTTGATTTTATCACCGGGAAAATATTGGTTCTCTTTAAACTTTTCGGGAAGCCCTATTGTGAACTGGTTCTACACTTACGGTAAACCCGTCGGGCCTACAGAGGGAACCCGAAGTAGGAAAATTGATAAGGAAGAATGGTCAAAGATATTATCATATGAATTTAATTATCGGATTTTGGGTTTAGCAGTGAAAGAGTTTAAAAAATATTGAGATCATGGTTTTTCTTTGCAAGATTTCTTGATAGGGAAACACAGATTGATTTCCAATTTTGAAAATACATAAATTTTAAAACATCATTCGGTAAAGAATCAGTGTTTTATTCACCTAATGGATCAGAGGTTAATTACAATTATATCCAATAGATATTATTTCTTCCAGTAGGATGGAGCAAATAGGATGAGTACAGTATAGATCTCTAGTCGACCTGCCAGCATAAAGAATGTTAAAATCCATTTTCCAACCAGGGAAATATTGGCATAATTATCAGTAGGACCCACACAACCTAAACCGGGACCGATATTACCTAAAGTGGCAGCAACTGATCCAAATGCTGAAACCAGATCTAAGCCGGTAAGAGACATTGAGAGAACACCGCCAACAAAAAGTCCCACCATCAACGCTAAGAAGCCCAATACATTTAATACAATTTCTCTCTGAATTACTGTGTTTCCAACTCGAACCGGAATTACTGCACTGGGATGCAATAGTTTTTTTATCTCTGTTCTCACAAATTGAATGAGAACAAATAGGCGAATTATTTTCATTCCACCACCAGTGCTCCCGGCACAGCCCCCGATAAACATAAAGAGAAACAGAATAAATTGAGAGCTGATACTCCACTGTTCGTAGTCCGAGGTTCCAAAACCAGTTGTGGTCAATATGGAAACAACCTGAAACAATGTTTTACGGAAAGCTTCTTCAATGTTCGGGAAATGATTGGTGAATGTATCATAACCTATAAGTAGTGTTGCACCTGTGATCAGCAGGAGGTATAGAGAAAATTCCGGATTTCCGCGGTATGAGGTGAAATCTTTTCGTAAGAAACGATAATGTAGTGAAAAATTTGTTCCGGCAAGCAGCATAAAGAAGATGATAGTATATTGAATAAAAGCATTATCATAGTGGCCTATACTGGCATTTTTAGTTGAAAAACCTCCGGTTGCCATGGTACCGAAAGTGTGGCAGAAAGCTTCATGAATATTCATTCCACCGAAAAGCAGAAATATTACTTCTAGAGCCGAGATTAAAATATAAACCCCCCAGAGGATTTTAGCTGTCTCGGTGATTCGAGGGGTAAGTTTGTCAGGTACCGGACCGGGCACTTCGGCCTTGAATAACTGCATTCCACCAACCCCTAGGAAAGGAAGTATGGCAATTGAGAGCACAATAATGCCCATTCCCCCCACCCAGTGGGTAAAGCTTCGCCAAAAGAGAAGACCATGAGGAAGATTTTCGACATCAACTAATATAGTTGCACCGGTAGTGGTGAATCCTGACATTGTTTCAAAAAATGCATCGGTCAGGGAAGGTATATGACCTGATAGCAAAAATGGTAGACATCCGAATAATGAGAATGAAGTCCATCCCAGGGTAACGATTGCAAAACCTTCTCTGGCTCTCATTTCCCTGTTGAGTCGTGTTAGTTTGAAAGAGAGAAAACCAGCAATGAATGTAATGATAGCTGAAATGATGAAATAGAGATGATCCCCACCTCCATAATACAATGAAAAAGGAATAGGCAGCAACATGGTTGCAGCGAGGAAAAGAAGTAAAAATCCGAGAATGTGTATTACTGTTTTGATTTGCATTGTTTAAACTATCTATCAGAAATTAACCTGGTAGACATTATGACCATGATTTACTTAAAAAGATTCTCCACATCGGAAAGTGCATTGGGCATGGCGAATATAACCACTCGATCTCCCACTTTTATTTGGGTGTTTCCCGTTGGGATAATTACTTCCTTGCCTCGCTGTACGGCACCAACCAGGGCAAATCGTGGGAAATGAATTTCTTTCAGAGGTTTTTTAATAATTTTTGAATGATTTTGTGGAATGATTTCAATTATTTCGGCCTCAACTCCAGGAATGCTGGCGAGACTTTCAAGGGTACTTTTTTGGATAAATCTGAGAATGGCATTCACAGTCAGTAGTTTTTTACTCACAACCGCGTCCATACCTATGGTTGGAGTAATGGGCAGGTATTCGGTCTTATTCACCAGGGCAATTGTTCTGGGTACCTGAAGATGCCTTGCCATTAAAGTAGAAATAATGTTGGTTTCATCATCACCGGTTACGGCTATGAAACAATCCATATCAATGATGCCTTCCACAGCTAGCAAATCCATATCTGTTCCATCCCCATGGATGACCAGGGCCTTTTTCAAGAAATCGGCAATTTCTTCGGAGGTATCTGAGCGACTTTCAATTATTTTTATATTTAATTCGCTTTCTAGATCTCGCGCTACATACCTTCCGATTAAACCACCGCCTAATATCATGATGTTTTGAATGGAGACATTCTCTTTTCCAGTGATTTGGACGACTTTAGAAACTGAATTTTTATCGCAAATGGCGAAGACTTGATCACCTGCCACTAAAATATCATTCCCCCCAGGAATAATGGTGTGCTCTTTGCGATTTATGGCAACAATTCTCACGGGAAGATCTCTATGCTCAGACCAGAGGTCCTTTAATTGCTTGTTGAGAATTTTCGAATCCCTTTCCAGTCGAATACCGACAAGTTGAATCTGTCCGCCAGCAAATTCCACAACATCGGTTGCACTGCTCTGTTTGATCAGCCTGACAACCGCATCTGCTGTTTCCTTTTCAGGATGAATAAGCATATCCACTCCCAGTTCTTCTCTGGAAAGGATGAAATCTTTCTCCACATATTCGGGATTTCTGATCCGGGCGATTTTATAGGGAATATTTAGTTTTTGGGCATAGCGGCAGGCCAGTAAATTTACTTCATCCACATTACTCATTGCGGCAAAAATATCCATGTCCTCTATTTTGGCATTTCTCAAATTTTCAAAACTGGATGCAGATCCCACTACCACACGGGCATCTAGTTGCTCCTCTGCCCGATGTGCCTGCTGAGGATTTTTCTCTAGAATAGTAATATTGTGTTTCTCGGCAGATAATTTTTTAGTTAGTTGAAATCCAACTTCACCTGCACCAATGATGAGAATGTTCATAAATGTCTATTTTGTTATATACAATATGATTATAATATTTATTGCTCGCTAAAGATATCCTTTAGTGCAGATATGGTATGTTCTATATCATTATCTGTGATATGTAAATTTGTGACTGCTCTAATTTTTGTCCCAGCAAAGGTAAGCATTTTGACACCTCGTTTTGCGAGTGAATTTATTAACTGTTCCCCACTTTGTCCACTCTGTCTAACATCGAAAACGATAATATTGGTCTGTAATGTTTCCTGATCTATTCTTATTCCCGGAAGGGTGGCAATAAAATCACCAAGATTTCTTGCTCTTCTATGATCTTCTTTTAGTCTCTCCAGATTATTCTGTACAGCATATATTGCCGCTGCTGCAAGAATTCCAGCCTGTCTCATACCACCCCCGTATACTTTGCGGTAATATCTGGCTCGCTTAATAAACTCATACGATCCCACAATGATAGATCCAACCGGAGCCCCCAATCCTTTCGAAAAACACAAAGAGGCGGAATCGAAATATTGACAATATTCCTGAATAGAAATTCCAGTAGCAATCGATGCATTCCATAACCTGGCCCCATCCAGATGTATATGAATACCATTTTCCCTGGCAAAATGTGAAATCCGTTTGATTTCATCGAGAGGGAATATCGTGCCTCCTTCGCGGTTATGGGTGTTTTCAATGCAGATCAGCGCAGTTTGCGGGTGATGAACATTGGCTGGTCTAACGGCTTGTTTTACCTGCTCAAGTGTAAAGCACCCACGGTTCCCTTTTAAAGGCATAATTTGTACCCCGGATAATAAAGCCGGAGCACCACTTTCATAATTATAGAGATGAGAATTATGTTCTACAATAACCTCATTTCCCGGTTGAGTGTGCACATTTATAGAAATTTGATTGCTCATTGTTCCGCTGGGAACAAACAGGGCAGATTGATTTCCGGTCAATTTGGCCATCATCTCTTGAAGTTGATTAACGGTAGGATCTTCACCGAAGACATCATCCCCAACTTCCGCTTTTACCATGAATTGGCGCATTTCTGCTGTCGGCTTGGTTACTGTATCACTACGTAGATCGATCATATGTATCAGAAATTAAACCCTATCAAATTAGCACCATCCAATAAAAAATGCAAGTATTTCAACAAGTTGTCCTAATAAAAAAAAGGGAGAACCATGAGATTCTCCCTTTTTAAATACCAAGATTACTTAATATTAAAAGCTTATCATGAGTCCCGAATTAAATGTTCTGCGTAATCCAAAATATACCTCTGCCGCATCAGCCTGGTGTGAATTCCTTTGTTCGGTGTCTGGATTAATCCAGGAATTATACGCACTGTTATCCACTGCATCCTGTATAAACTCCGTGTCTAATATATTAAATACGTGGGCAAACAGGGTGAGTTTAACACCTTTCCAATCAAACGGGAGGTCATAAGTTGCATGTAAATCCAGAACACCATAACTTGGTGCTCGCCAGCTTTGTCCCCTGTCGCTTTCATCTGTTCTACTGGATGGTTCCCAATCAGCATAATTGGCTGCATAATATCGGAATAAAAGTTGGGCCTGTAAACCGCGAACTGGAAATACTGTGCCACCTAAAGCGAATTGGGTTTGAGGAGCGTCTCCAACTTTTATATCCTTTATATAATAGTTATATTCAACATCCGGATTATCTGGATCATCATAGTCTTTATAAACGCCGGATACATCATCAGTATATACCCAATTACCAACTGATGCTGCTGCGTCGATCCGAAGGAAAAGGATTGGTTGATAAGAACCCTCTAATTCTAACCCGGTATGACGGGAGTCTATTCCGGAAAGATATATCAGTATTTCAGAACCATCTGCTTTCTGACCTAATCTGGTTGCCGTCTGATTCTGCCAAACTGTATGATAGAAATTACCTCTCAGGTTAATTCGACCGCTCCTTGTCCGGTAATTGATACCGCCTTCAATGCCGGTGAATTGTTCGTTTTTTGGATCTTCTGCTAAAGTTCCATCCACATCGCTAATAACCTCGTCAAAATTGGGTACTTTGGAGACATAACCGAGATTTGCAAATACATCCACCTCTGGTGTGAGCTGATAACCGGCACCACCCTTAATTTGATAACCACTAATATTGTTAGCTTCAAGTTTTAATTCATTACCAACTGCGTCATGAACGAAATGATCCTCAAAAGTATATTTGGCCATGGTGTACCCAACCATACCGTAGGCGTTTATATTACCGGATTTTACTTCGCCCTGCCCGTAAAAACCGAACCAATTAACGGTATTAGTATTGTTGTAATCAACTTTGTCACCTAATTTTCTGCGTCTTTCTGTCTCTGTCCACAGGTCATTAGCATCATCATAGAAGTACCTTCCACCTAGTAAATCGCGTACTTCTCTAAAGTGTTTAATATCCGCTTTCCTCCAGTCAACCCCAAAGGTACCTTTAAACTTTTCGCTGAATTGATAATTCGCTTTTGCCACAGCGCCAACAGTCCACTGGTTATTAACACTATTTCTCAATATACCTCTAGAAGAATCGGCAGCAATATTTCTTGCAATTGTGGCGTCCCAATCAACAATTCGGGTTGGTTCGGAATCATAATCCCAGTCCATACTTCCTAAAGTTCCTGTGCCCCCGCCTATACCACCGGAGTAATAGACAGTAGCATAGAGATTAAGTTTTTCCGCAAAGCTGGTATACCAGTTTATATTCGCCAGTGGTTTATGAAAATAGTTTTCACTTTCGTTAAGAAAATTTTTGTTGTACCGCTTGTGTGTTGAACCATTCCAGAATTGTTCTCCATCATAGGAAGAATTTAGGTTATTCCAGTTTTCATTATAATTAAGACCTGATTTTGATTGTGGAATATAATAACTTGAGTCTTTATCTGTGATGGCTCTCTGATCGTAATCGTCCAGTTTTTTTGCAAATTCATGGCTATAAGCAGCAATGTTTTGTTTGTAGCGGTTCTGTCCGTGGCGCTGGGGAGCACCCATTAAATATGCTTCGAGACGGTTATTTGCGTTGATAATCCAGCTAGCGCCAATATAATAAGCCCAAGCATCCGACCAGGTCTTATCAACGATACCATCTCCAGTTTTACGAACAATATTACCACTCACCGCATATTTTCCATTAATAAGACCGGAATGAGCAGTAAATGTTGATTTCAGGAAACCATCGTTCCCAAATTCCTGCTTAAAACTCAATCCCGCATTTTGTTGGGTCGGATCAGTGATAATATTCAATGTACCACCGATTGAAGGGGTCGCCAGGTTAACGGAACTCATACCTCTTTGAACCTGAAGTGAATTTGTTGCATCACCCAGACCATCCCAGTTAGACCAGTAAACCCAGCCATTTTCCATATCATTAACCGGTATACCATTGATCAAGACACCAAAATTCCTTTGATCGAATCCACGGATGTTAATACGAGCATCTCCCGGTCCTCCGCCATTATAGGTAGCATAAACACTCGGCGTTGTGTTTAGTACGAGTGGAATGTCTCGCGAGCCCAGTCTTGATTGTATTTCCTTTTTTTCAACATTTGAATAAGCAACCGGAGTTTCGCGAGGTTTAGCACGATCTGCTAATACGGTTATTTCTGAACCCGAATAAACTGTGGGTTGTAACGAAATTTCCAAATCAACATCGGAAGCACCAACAGAAATCGTTTCTCTGTAATCATTATAACCAATGTAACTAACCTCAAAATTATATTCACCTTCCGGTACGTTTGAGACCATAAAAAATCCATCCAGGTCAGTTGATGCACCCATTCTAGTCCCTTTAAGTACGATGTTAGCTCCAATTAAAGGTTCTTCGGATTGGACATCCGTAACGATTCCTTTTATTGTGCCTCCCTGTGATAAAGAGATGAAGCACATTACCAAAACAGTTAAATAGATTAAATGTTTCATTGCTCCTCCAAGTAATTGAGTTAATATTTTTTATTTTAAATTAATAATGAAGTGAGTTATCTGATATCTCAACTTATCTATTTTGAATTAAAAGTATTTCAGAAAGATGAAAAGATAAATATATAAAGATATAAATATATATAAGTGCAAAGTACGTGCAGAATTAGCAGTTGTTAATTAAAACCGTAACAATAATCTCCATCCCGCTGGATGTCTGATGGAATTCAACTTTATCAATCAAATGCTTAACAAGAAAAATTCCTCTGCCATTTTCTCTCCAGATATTTTCGGGATGGGTGGGATTTTTTATAGTGGTAGGATCAAAACCAAAACCCTCATCCTTCACTATTAATACCAATTTATCATCATAGTATTTTGCTTTAAGTGTTACCTTCTTTTCGGGGTGTTTTTTGTTCCCATGTAGAATTGCATTGTTTACCAATTCCGTCAAAACGATAGCAATATTGTCTGATTTATCTTCACTCAATAAGGCTTTCCTGGCAATGTTCTGTGCGAATTCTTCAACCTTTTTTAATTGACTGGGATCACTTGGAAGTACAAGAAAATCTTCCTCAAATCTATTTTTAGCTTTAGATTTTTTCATTAAGAATATTATTTTGTTTGATTCAAAAGTGAATATAGAAAATGCGAACAAACTTGTCAAATAAAAAAGTTTTCTAAAAATCGTCAGTCGAATTCTATTTGGAATTAATGTAAAGTTTCGGCTATGGTCTTATTATAGATTTAGAAAATAGCATATTTTAATTTATGGTGTTCTCAAATAAAAGATATGTTTTTAATTGTTTCACTATAAATAGAAATCTTATTTTTTCGATTTTCTTGTAGCCAATCATCTTAGTACTAATAATTCTGGTTTTTTTGATTTTCCCTTATAATTTGGTTTTATATCTTTTTGAAATAATTGTTATTATACTTATATACATTCAATGAATGAAGAGTAATGATATTAAATCGCCATCTACCTAACATCCTCAACCTTCGCGATTCTTTCATGCTTATTGTAGGAAATATATTAGGAATTGGGATATTTACTACAAGCGGATATATTGCTCAATATCTATCCTCGCCCGGGTCAATGCTTCTTCTGTGGATAATTGGGGGGCTGTTGTCCTTTTGTGGAGGTGTTACCTATGCAGAACTCTCCAGTCGATTTCCAAAAGCTGGAGGTGATTATAACTACCTCTCTTCAGCCTTTCACCCACTCATGGGCTTTCTGTTTGGTTGGTCTGCCTTACTGGTCACCTATACTGGATCAATTGCAGTTATTGCAGTAGGGTTTGGCCATTATTTTCTTAATTTCTTCCCAACAAACCTGCAGGAATGGTCATTTATTCTGCCAGTTTTCGGATTGAAACTGGAATTTATCAAGCTCATCTCTATTTTTATGACATTTCTATTCACTTATATAAATGTTCGAGGTTTACGTACTGGTTCGACAGGGCAAAATATTCTCACGATGGGTACCATTGTTTTTCTCTTCATTTTTATTTTTTTTACTCTGTTTTCCAAAGAAGGCAACTGGCAAAATCTAACACCCTTGTTTAGCAATAAATTAAACTTCCCAGTGATTGCTGACATGGGAGTGGCACTAATTGGAATTTATTTCACATATTCTGGGTGGACTGTTTTAGCTTATATGGCCGGAGAGATTAAAACTCCTGACAAAACTATTCCTTTAGCTACCTGGTTAGGTATTTCTCTTGTTACTGTTTTATACCTCTTAATAAACGTCGTATATCTGTATGCCTTTCCATTAAATAGAATGATCAACTTGATTGATATAGGCTTTCAGACTGTGCTGGTTCTCTTGGGTCAGACGTTGTCATTTTTTTTCCTTTTAATGATATCCATTGCTGTTTTAAGTACCTTGAATTCCACCATCATGTCCGGTGCCCGTATCTATTATGCTATGAGTCGTGAAGGTCAATTGTTCTCTGGTTTCAGTAAGGTACATCCTAAGTACAAAAGTCCTGCGAATGCTTTATGGTTACAACTTTTCTGGTCTATTCTTCTCATTTTAAGTGGTAGTTTTAATCAGTTACTGACCTACACGGTATTTGTAATGGTGTGCTTTTCATTCCTTTCCGGAATCAGTTTGCTTTTATTAAGGAAGCGATCAGAAGACAAAAATGTCTGCTATCAGGCATGGGGTTATCCAATAACCACCTTTATTTTTATAGGAGTTGTGGCCTGGATTATGATAAACACTCTTCTCAAACATCCCTTGGAATCATTTTTGGGTGTTGCCCTGGTATTGTTTGGAATTCCCTTTTATTTCTATTTTCGAAAAAAGTATGTTTGGAATGTACTTTAGAATTATAATCCCGAAAAGATCTGTGATGTGGTTTTAGTGAAATAAAAAACCCGGCTTGCGTTTCCAAACCGGGCAAAATTGATGCGAGATGATGCAATATTTTAAGCTCTGTCTACATTATCTGCTTGGTATTTACCATTTTTTCCCATTTTCAATTCATAGCTCACTTTCTGACCCTCTTTGAGGGTTTTAAATCCTTCTGTTTGAATGGCGGAATAGTGAACGAAGACATCATCCCCACCGTCTTCAGGAATAATGAAACCCCAGCCTTTGCTTTCATTAAACCATTTAACAGTACCAATAGGCATAAAAAGTAGTACCTCCTCGTAAAACAAAAGACTTAACCTCCTCATCTGAGAGACTTGCAGATTTTAAGTTAATCCTATTTTGATGAAGAGGAAATATCCGCAAGTATAAAAATTTAAAGATATTAAGCATTTTTGTCAAGATTTAACTGGAGAAATTATAAAATTCAATTGTCTAATCATTATCAGTACATTTTAAAGGAACAACAACAGTATTTGTGGATTCAAATAAAATATTTAAAAAATATGAGGAAAATATCTCCCGGCTCAATCATTTTCACCTTTTATAACCAGCAGTTTGAGTTCTGTCATCTCTTCAATAGCGTATTTAATCCCCTCACGGCCGAAACCACTGTCTTTAATTCCACCATATGGCATTGGATCAATTCGAAATGTTGGATAATCATTAATAATGATAGCACCCACATCAATTTCATTATATGCTTTTTGTATTTTCCGGATATCATGGGTAAAGATAGCACCTTGTAAACCGTAGTGAGATTTGTTTACCATTTGAATAGCTTCTGTGAAATCGTTATATTGATTGATGGAAACCACTGGTGCAAATACCTCTTCACATACAACCTTCATATCGACTGAAGTATTTGTTAAAACAGTGGCTTCTATAAAATTTTTATGCCTTTTTCCACCAGTTAATATTTTTGCCCCTCTTTTAGTAGCTTCATTAATCCGTTTTTCAACTTGTTCTGCTGCTTTCATATCTATCATAGGTCCCATAACAATAGCATCGTTCATTGGATCTCCATATTTAGCCGATTTTTTGGTTTCAGTCAGGAAAGCTTCTATAAAATTATTGAATATAGATGAATGAACATAAATTCTTTGCACAGATATACAAATCTGACCTGCGTAGGCAAAAGAACCCTGCACTAATCTGGGTATAATTTTGTGAAAATCGATATCAGGTTCAACAATAGCCGCTGCGTTACCCCCCAGCTCCAGAGTGACATGTTTTTTACCAGCAATAGATTTTAGATACCATCCAACCTCGGCACTGCCAGTGAAAGATAATTTTCTTATGCGCCCATCTTTCACTAAATACTCGGCACTTTTGCCGGATATTGGTAAAATGTTCACAATTCCCGGTGGCACCTCAGCTTCTTTAATAATATCGCCTAGTATTAGGGCGGTTATCGGTGTATAGGAAGCCGGTTTTAGGATGATGGAATTCCCGCTTGCGATGGCAGGTGCCACTTTATGGGCCACCAGATTCAGAGGAAAATTAAATGGCGAAATACCAAGAATAATCCCAATCGGAAATCTCTTCACAATCCCGTTATAATATCTGGTTTGAGGGGCAACATCAAGTGGCAGATAATCACCAATCATTCGTCTTGATTCTTCCGCTGCCCAGCTGAATGTGAGTTGGGCACGAGCAACTTCATTGCGGGCTAACCGAATAGGTTTTCCACTTTCTTTAGTAATGATTTCACTCAACTCATTAGCCCGTTTTTGAATTCCATCACTGATTCTATTTAAAATAGTGTATCGATCGATGCTGGAAAATTGGCGAGAAAAATGGAATCCTTTCTGGGCACTTTCGATAGCTAAGTCGAGAAAGTCTTCATCAGCCTGATATACTTTTCCAATAACTTTGTTATTATATGGATTTTTTACTTTGATAGCGTGGCGGGTTTTTATCCATTTATTATGGATTAAAGGGTAAAAGGTTGGAAGAGTCATTTTAACCTCTGTAATAAATGATTTTTCCTAATTTAACATAATGTATGATTTTTAAAAAGAATATCGTGATTTTTTCAGAAGCATCGGAAAAGTAGCTGTGTGAACAAATTTTTTGCTCAGATGCGTTATCCAGTATTTCTGTAATCTAACTAACGGATCTCTGAAATTTTTACGCTTTCATTTATACTAATTTTTCAGTATAACTCAAAATGGATTGTTTAATAAACTAGACTGCTCCTTGTGAAAGTCCTCCTGGTTTTCTATCTTATACCTAGCAGGAAAATTCTGAAGAGCTTCCCTGATGTATTTCCATTCTCCAGGCAATAAAGTAATAAAACTTTTTGCTTATTAATGTTTTAAGTCTTTACATATAATCTGGACTAAGATTTTTCACTCGTTAATAATGTTACAAAATAGAATATTTTGGGCATTTGTTTGTGAATTCTCGGAAATTCACCTCCACCTATTATGTTTTAAAATTGGTATAAAATCTGGAAAATTTATAACAATAATTAACAATATTAAACATTTTGGGTGTGTATCCAGGTCTTGAAAGGAAGACATTTGTTGATTTGTTTTTAAAATTTACTTTGTGATAATAATATTTTTTTATCTTGATAAATAACTAATGAATAAATAACTTTATCTTTTTATATGTGGATAAAGAAAGAGTGTGTTTCTGCGAGATTTAATTGTCTTTAATATAACGAAAAGGGAGAAGTAAAATGCAGCGAGAGAAAGTGACCATTGATGGAAATGAAGCGGCTGCGTATGTTGCTCACAAAATTAACGAAGTGATTGCTATATATCCAATCACACCTTCATCGCCAATGGGTGAATGGTCCGATGAATGGTCAGCCAAAGGAGTGAAAAACATTTGGGGTACTGTACCCATGGTTGTTGAAATGCAGAGTGAGGGAGGTGCGTCAGGAGCTGTACATGGCGCATTACAGAGTGGTGCTTTAACAACCACTTTTACTGCCTCGCAGGGTTTATTATTAATGATTCCCAACATGTTCAAAATTGCCGGCGAATTGAATCCAACAGTGTTTCATGTATCGGCACGTACGGTAGCGACACATGCATTATCGATCTTTGGAGATCACAGTGACGTAATGGCAACTCGCATGACCGGTTTCGGATTGGTGGCGTCGGGATCTATTCAGGAAATAATGGATTTTGCACTTATTACCCAGGCAGCTTCTCTTGAAGCGAGAGTTCCTTTTATCCATTTTTTTGATGGTTTCCGATCATCCCATGAAGTACAGAAGATTGAACAATTAACCATGGATGATATGCGAGCGATGATTGATGATAATCTGGTAATATCACATCGGCAAAGGGCTCTGTCTCCTGATCACCCGGTTATCCGGGGAACGGCTCAGAATCCGGATGTATTTTTTCAGGCCAGGGAAACTGTCAATCCATTCTATGAAGCCTGTGCGGATATTGTACAAAAACAAATGGATAAGTTTGCAGAAATTGTCGGACGTCACTATCATCTATTTGATTATGTAGGCCATCCGGAAGCTGAACATGTTATTGTTCTGATGGGTTCGGGCGCCGAAGCAGCTCACGAAACGGTGGAATTCCTGACCAAAAAAGGAGAAAAAGTTGGTATAATTAAAGTTCGTCTTTATCGACCTTTTTCAATTAATGCATTTATACATGCATTACCTAAGACTGTGAAAACTATTATTACCTTAGACAGGACAAAAGAACCAGGTAGTTTAGGGGAACCGCTCTATGAAGATATTAATACCGCAATTACCGAGTTGAAAACATATGGTGAATTTCCTCTCAATAATATCTCCAGAGTTATAGGTGGTCGATATGGTCTTTCTTCGAAAGAATTTACACCGGCAATGGTAAAAGCAGTATTTAATGAAGCGGTTAAAGAAAAACCTAAAAATCATTTCACAGTGGGTATAAATGATGATGTCACCCTAACAAGTATCGCATATGACCCCTCTTTTTCAACGGAATCTGACGATGTTTTCCAGGGGATGTTTTATGGCTTAGGAGCTGATGGTACCGTCGGTGCAAATAAAAATTCAATTAAAATTATCGGTGAGGGTACAGATTATTTCGCTCAAGGATTTTTTGTCTATGATTCCAAGAAAGCCGGAGCCATCACAACTTCCCATCTACGGTTCGGCAAAAATCCCATTCGTTCAACTTATCTTATCAACGAAGCCAAGTTTGTGGCATGCCATCAATTCGTTTTTCTGGAAAAATACGATATGCTCCATAATTCAGTTCCCGGTTCGACCTTTCTTCTGAATGCCCCATTTGGTCCTGATGAAGTATGGAATAAAATACCACGAAAAGTGCAGCAGCAAATTATTGATAAGAAGTTAAAATTTTTTGTTATCAATGCATATGAGGTGGCCAAGAACACCGGTATGGGTTCCCGTATCAACACTATTATGCAGGTCTGTTTTTTTGCTATTTCAGGCGTTTTACCCAGAGAAGAGGCGATTGCTGCCATTAAGGATTCCATAAAGGAAACGTACGGAAAAAAGGGTGAAGAGATTGTTAAAAGAAATTTTGCTGCGGTTGACCAGACACTCGAGAATCTGCACGAAGTAAAATATCCCTCTACCGCAACCAGTACCATTGAACTTCCACCTACTGTTCCGATTGAAGCACCGGATTTTGTGCAAAAAGTTACTTCCCAAATTATTTCAGGACATGGTGATGATCTACCGGTGAGTGTCTTTGCCAAAGATGGTACCTTCCCTTCCGGTACTACCAAATGGGAAAAACGTAATATAGCCCTGGAAATTCCCGTTTGGGACGAAAAAATCTGTATACAATGTAATAAGTGTGTAATAGTATGTCCCCATGCGGTTATCAGACCAAAAGTGTTTGATAAGAAATATATTGATAAAGCACCACCTACTTTTAAATATGCACCGGCACGCGGGAAGGAATGGCCGGAAAATTCCTATTATTCCCTTCAGGTTGCCCCAGAGGATTGTACTGGATGTGAGCTTTGTGTTGAGGTATGTCCGGTTAAGAATAAAGAACAGGTCGGTCTCAAAGCCCTGAATATGCAGCCGCAGCCTCCTTTACGGAAATCTGAGCGAGAAAACTGGAATTATTTCCTGGAGATCCCGGAAGTTGATCGAACCAGCCTGAAGGTTGATAATGTCAAAGGATCGCAATTTCTAGAACCGCTTTTCGAATTTTCTGGTGCCTGTGGCGCTTGTGGGGAAACTCCTTATGTTAAACTAGCTTCGCAGTTATTCGGAGATCGAATGATTGTGGCGAATGCCACCGGTTGCTCTTCCATCTATGGGGGAAATTTACCAACCACTCCCTGGGCATTTAATAAAGATGGTCGTGGCCCTGCCTGGTCGAATTCCCTTTTTGAAGACAATGCAGAGTTTGGATTTGGTTTTCGCTTGACAATAGATCAACAGACTGCACATGCCAAGGAGTTGTTGCAGAAAATGAAAGGACAGCTTGATGAAAAATTAGTAAACGAAATATTGAATATGGACAAATCTGATGAAGCTGCAATCTTTGAACAGCGGGAAAGGATTACATTACTGAAAGATAAACTGGAAAAAATTAAATCGAAAGATGCCATATTGCTCCTTAGTTTAATAGATTTCCTTATTCCCAAAAGTGTGTGGATTATTGGTGGAGATGGTTGGGCTTATGATATAGGATATGGTGGTCTGGATCATGTTATTGCATCTGGCAGGAATGTGAATATTTTGGTGCTGGATACCGAAGTATACTCCAATACTGGTGGTCAAATGTCCAAAGCGACACCACTGGGAGGTGTAGCCAAGTTTGCAGCGGCTGGGAAACCGAATCCAAAGAAAGATCTTGCTTTACAAGCTATAAGTTATGGGAATGTATATGTCGCGAAAGTTGCCATGGGCGCCAGCGATGTGCAAACCGTTAAGGCCTTTATTGAAGCAGAAAAATACAATGGACCATCAATGATCATTGCTTATTGTCATTGTATTGCCCACGGTATTAATATGAAATATGGATTAAATCAGCAGAAACTGGCAGTTGATTCAGGTTACTGGCCACTTATCCGATTTAATCCGGATGCAGCAAAAAATGGTGAGAATCCCTTTAAACTTGATTCTAAAGCACCAACGATTTCTTTGGAAGAATATATATACAACGAAACCAGATTTAAGATGTTGACTAAAAGTATGCCTGAGAGAGCAAAACAGTTACTCACTCTGGCACAAAAGGAGGTCAGTGAACGCTGGCAGCTTTATGAGAAAATGTCAAAAATTTACGAAAGAACGGCTGTTGAATAAGAATAAATATCTTAATGCACTTAGAATTACTGAAATCCTATTCCGCTTAGGTAGGGAAATAAATGATATCGATTATGTTTTATAAAATGCTTTATTAAGTAAGGAGAATAACATGGATTTGTCAACTACTTATATGGGAATGAAACTGAAAAATCCTCTGGTTTTAGCTGCATCCCCAATATCTGCTGATATCGAAAAGGTAAAAAAAGCTGAAACTTTTGGCGCATCGGCTGTGGTTATGTATTCGCTATTTGAAGAACAGATTAATCATGAAATAAATGAAATTGACTATTTCTTAAGCCAAGGAAGTGAGAGTTTTGCCGAAGCATTAAGTTACTCCCCCGAGCCAATAGAATTTAAAAATCTACATGCGGAAGAATATTTGAATCAGATCTCAAAGCTAAAGAAAACTGTTAGCATACCTGTAATCGGTAGTTTAAATGGCGTTTCTCCTGGTGGCTGGATGGAATATGCCAAGAAGATAGAAGAAGCAGGCGCAGATGCTCTTGAACTTAATGTATACTATATC
>SMTZ1_10006437_pt1 | contig 20832 bp, 16 predicted proteins | sample DeeMarSWOR136_30_FD_25667 | JGI IMG/M metagenome (IMG submission 25667) | reverse complement strand
AGCTCAAATGTTCTCTTTGGAACAGTTTTAGGGCCAAGAACTGCTCCTGGTCTTCTGGGATCATCAATGTAATCGGTTTCCATCATAAAACGTGTACCTTTTTTAATTGAAATTTCAATATTTTTTTTACTAGCTAAAACAGATGGCATAATACCATAGTTTTCTTTTTCTAATATTAAGGGTGGTGAGTAATGTTTAACAATCTTGTTAGCAGGTAGTCCTGCTTTTTTTCCTAGTATTGTAAGTTCCTTACAATGATCTGGAGTTGTGCTTTCGGAATGAATTATTACTGGAACATTTACATCTCTTGCTCTTTGCATTCCATAAAAAAGAATTTCATTAGAATCTTCTATAGTTTTTCTATCAACATCAAAATGAGGTCTACCAATTTCTCCGATTCCAATACATTTTTTTTCTTCACATAGGGTGGCAGCCTCATCAATTCCTTTCTTCATTATAGATATTGCAGTTCCTCTTCCAAATTTTTCAACCAATTTTAAATAATCAACCGGATAAGGTCCTACAGTAACAAAAACACCAATATCAATATTTGTACGGATCTCATCGGCCATCTGCAAGGTAACTTCATAACATGATTTATAACTTTTATCACGAATTACCAAATTTGTAATTGGAAGCTGACATAAAACAAAGTGTGTACCACCAGATCTTTTAAAATCTTTAATAGCATCTAAAAACCGTCCGTCTCTTCTTAGATGTAAATGATTATCAAATATTATCAAACTGCTACCTCCTAAGAATTTACAAATGAGGTATAATGTATAATTATATTGAATAAAAAACTAGCTTAATACTTATATTTATTATACCTTCTAAAGTAGTATGAAACACTATGATCAGTTTTATGAGATTTTCCAGTAATCATTTCAATAATACCTTGAGCCAATAACCAGCCAAAATAACCCATAAAAAATGTAAAAAAACCGGTTATACTATAACCAATAATAATTTGAAAATAATTATCGCCTCCAGTTAGAAATAAAACAAATATTCCAACTGTGATAAATAAAAATATTAAAAGAAAAACCCATCTTAAAGCATGAATTGTTACCTTTATTGTTTTTGAAGGTAAATCTTGAAATGGTATTTTTTTATTGATAAATCTTGTTTTATTGTTAAGATGGTTTCTTCTGCGTGGCATTTTCCCTATCCTAGAAATCAAAATAACTTGAGTTAGTGATCCCGTTTTATTGTAATAGATGGTGGATATAAAAAAGGTAATTCGCAGATAAATATGCAGCTATAAAACAGATGCATATGCATATTATTTTTTAAATTAGTATTAAGTTTTCAAAAGGTTTAATAGCAGAATGTCAATTAAAACTTGGGTGCTGGAGAGGAAATGGATAACGAAGAAGAGGAGAAAAAAGATGAAGAAGAAGAGTTAAAACAGAAAGAAGATAAAAAATCAATAAAATCAAAAGAAAAAATTTTAGATGATTCCTTTAAAAATGCTGAATTATTAAAAAAGGGTCCACAGGAAAAAAAAGAAAAAAAGATAGTATTAAAAAAACCGTTCAATAAATTAGGTATTATTATTGCTGTCATTGCAATAATTGGAATTTTATTTATTAATTACATACCTTGGTTGTATATTAGTTATGAAACAGATTTGGGCTGGGTAGAAGAATCATTTTCTTACGACGATCTAAATAATTATTTAATTGAGTCCAAAGACATTATTGGTCTCTTTGAATCAACCTGTTATAACTGTAGCGATAATAGCAATAACTATATTGGACTTACCCTTAATGATTTTACAACCACTCCAAGATTCTCTTTATATATATTAATTTTTTTAGCACTTTTAGGAATAATTTTTACAATATTTATAATAATTGATAGAAAAAAAGATTTTACACCAGAAACCTTTACAATAATTCATTCAATCTTTGTTGTATTAACAATAATTGTTGCAATTATTCTAATATTTTTAAATGTAAAATTCCTTAGTTCACATATTTTGTATATATTAAATAAACCTTTCATTAATGCCTTGGGTTTTGAAGGAGCTAGAATTATTTTTTTCATGCCTTATGTTTTATTTTTGTTTTCAGTTAGTTTGTTAATCATTGGAATAACACTTATTAGAATAAATCTAAACAGAGCAGTAAATAGATTTGAAGCCTATAAATCGAAAAAATCGGAATTTTGCTATAAATTTGGGAGCAATTATTAATGGAATTAAAAACAGTTAAAACTGCTAGAAGAAAAATCATTTGGATTCTTATATTAAGTATTCTATGTCTTTTTTTAATCTCATTTTTACCTTGGATTTCAGTTTTAGAGGAAGGGATGGTAAAAGAGAATTTACATTTTAATTATGAAATGATGAGGCAAAGTACAAATGAACAAATTTATGAGCTATCAGTTGATTTGATGAATATAAACATTTTATTTTGGACTATTATTGTAATTTCCCTAATATCATTTATTTTTATAACATATCATGCATTAGTAAATAGTTCATTATTTAGCCAGATATTGATTGTTACAACAGGTTGTATAACATTTGCAATAATTATTATAATTGTATACCATCAGATTATTTTCTCAAGATTAATAAATAATATAGATTACATTTCAGCTTCGATGATAAATTCTCCTTTTGCTTATGCCTATATTCAATTTATTATAAGTATTATTTTGCTAATTTATTCTGGATCATATACCATATCGCTTGTAAAGTTTTCAATAAAACATGTTAAAAACCTAAAAAAACAGACAAAGAAAAAAACAGAAATTTATGAAGAAGAAATACATGATACACCTGAAGATATTGAAAAATCATTGAAAGGCTCTGACAAACTAAAAACCTTACTTGAATCTGATAGAGATTTCAAACTTGATGAGATTGATAAATTATTAGCAAAAAATACAATTATTACAGAAAAACAAATATCTGATGATAATCAGCCAAAGCAAGAGTTAGAAAAAGACGAACAAATAGAAATACCATCAAATAATGAGACAATTAAGGTTGAAGACGAAATACAGGAAGAATACAATCAAGAAGAAAATACAGCAAAAGAAGAACAAAAAATAAAACAACCTTTTCCACCTCCAAAACCAAAAAAGAAATCAGATGACACTGATGAAATACATATATCTGAACATTTTGAAAAAGCTTTATCATCTGCTATTGAAAAAAAACAAATAAAAATTAAACCACAAGATTCCAAAGAAAAAGATAAAAAACAAGATAAAATAATTGAAACAAAAAAAACAGATTCAAAGCAAGAAGAACAAATACCTATTTTTCAAACTGAAAAAATCCAACTTGAGAAAAAAGGGGATACAATAAATAAAATCTTTAATCTAAAATGTCCAGAATGTAATCATATTTTTCCATTTAAAAAAGAAACCGAAAATCAAAAGATAACATGCCCTAAATGTGGAAAAGAGGGAGGTTATAAAAAGGAATTTTAAGCATCTGCAACTATTCTTATTACATCTCCATCTTTAAGTTCGTGATCAGCACCTATTACTCTATGAGTTCTTGCATCAATTGCTCTAATAAAATGTTCACCGAGATCTGTATGAACCTTATATGCTAAATCCTTTGCAGTACTACCCCGTTTCATGAAATGTGCATCTGGTAGAATTCTACCTTCTTTATCTGTTAGATGTGTCTCATCCTCAACTGGATAGACAACTATTAAATCAAGCATTTCTACTGATTTTTCAATACAATCTTGTACACCTGTATTACCAAATCTTTTTAAAACGTGGGATTTAATAAAATCTAGTGCTTTCAATTGTTTTTCATTAAGTTCTGACTCATTTATTATTTTAAAATCATTGCTCCCTGGCTTGTAATCTATAAGATTCTTTTTTGCTGCATTAGAAAGTGCAAGTTCAGACTCGGCACTGCATAAAACAACAAAGTAATTTTTTTTATTTAACTCATCAGATTTTTTAATAAATTCAGGTGGCGCTACATCACACTTATTAAAAGCAATAAGCATTGGTTTACTTATCTTTCTAACATGATCTGTAAGTTTTAGTAGCTCCTCATCGGTCCAATTATAAGGTTTACTGCTATCAATTTGTAAGGATTTTATTGCATTATAAATATGTTCCTCTTTTATACCCAAACCAGTTAATTTTTCTCCTAACAATGATTCTATCTTTTTACCTTCTACCTCACACTGCCGAGCAACAGTTTCCCAACTTTTTTTTATAATTCCCATCATCCAATAGTTGATTTCCTTTTCTAAGAATTCAACATCTTTCATGGGATCATAAGCTCCAATATTACAAGGATTACCTTCCGCATCTGTACTACCTGAAGAATCAACAATATGAATTAATGCATGAGCCTGTCTTAAATCATCAAGAAATTTATTTCCTAAACCTCGCCCCTTAAAAGCATCTGGTACAAGTCCTGCAACATCTATTGCTTCAATTGGAACAAAGCGTGTACCATCTACACATTTTGAATTATGCGGAGTGCATTTAACATTAAACTCCTTGCATGGGCAAGGCTTATTAACATACATAACTCCCCTATTTGCATCAATTGTTGTGAAAGGATAATTAGCAATTTCTGCATGGGCATCGGTTGCTGCATTAAAAAAAGTAGATTTCCCAACATTAGGTTTTCCAACTATTCCTATCTGCATGCTCATAATAATCTACTCCAGCATATGCTCAACTTCTTCAACAACATCTGCATCTGTTTCAAATCTTTTAACCTTCTCTTCAGCTTTTACTTTTGAAGGTGCCATAAAAGAAATGCCATTTTTGGCAAACAATTCACCATTCACCGATGATGTTTTGGAAAGATATATCTTATTTCCAGAAACGTTACCTGCAACAACTGCTTTATCCTCAATTTTTACATCTCCATTTGAGCTAATATTACCATGTATTGTTGTCTTTTTATCACAAAAAACATCTCCCGAGGATTTTAGTGTACCATGAATAATGGAACTGTTATCAATAAATATATTTCCTTTTACATCAAAATTTCCTAAAAGTCGGGATTTTTTACCAACCCGCAGGTTGTAATCAATCTTTGATTTTTGAATTCCGATTATTGAGTTATTTGGAATAAAAAGAAAGGTTTCGGAGATTGGAATCGTATTACCTTCATTTTCTTCGATTTCCTCAAGAATTCTATCAATCTCTTCGCTATGACCCATCTTCAATAGCTGTAAAAGATATATAAAGATATATATAACGATTGGTATTGGGCTGCGAATGTTTATCCATCCTTTAGCCTCAAAACCTTTTTCTATTTCAACGCTGTCACCAACGTCAAGATCTCCATTTAATGAAAGTTTGCCTTTTACACTAACCTTCTCACCAAAATAAACATTTCCTCCGCTTTTTACGTCACCACCAATATTTGAAAAAATATCTACCCTTATATCATTTGTTGATTCCAATTTTCCATCAATAATCACATGTTCTCCAACAAAAATTCTACCATCAGTTTTAATACCAAAATTAATTAAACATCTGTCACCAATCACAACATCTCCACTTGTTATAATTGTACGCTCCTCAAACTTTGTTTGATCTGGAATAACAAGAGTTTTTCTGTCAAAAGGCATTTCAACAGCAATATACTTTAAAGTGTTATAAAGTCAACGGAGAAAAAAAATTATTCAGTAAGCCATTCTTCATCAATTCTTTTATAATCGGAAATTTCTTCAGGTTTAAACCATAGATTTATCTCAAATTCCGCAGTATCAAAACCATCAGAACCATGTACTATATTTCTTCCAATAAATTGACCATAATCTCCGCGTATCGTTCCCATAAAAGCATCCTGAGGATTTGTTTTTCCCATCATGGTTCTAACAGTGTTAATTGCATTTATTCCTTCTAGTATCATAGCAACAACTGGTGAGGAAGTAATATAATCTACAGTTGGTTTAAAAAAAGGCTTTCCTTTGTGAATACCATAATGTTTTTCAGCAAGTTCCTTAGGTACAGATATAAACTTCATTGCAACAATTTTCAGTCCCTTTTTTTCAAAACGGTTAATAATCTCACCAACAAGTCCACGCTGGATTCCATCAGGTTTTATCATGACAAATGTTCTTTCTTTTTGCATAAATACACCATTATAATTTGAATATGGGATATGAATTTACTTTATAGAATTAACGATGTTTCATTTAATAGTTCTAGTCCTAAATAAGCAAGAGTAAAGCTAGTGACATTAAAGATTATATGAGCAATTATCGAGGAATACAAATTTTTAGTTTTGTAAACAATAAATCCAAGGACTAAACCCATTAAAATTATCATAATAACAGGAATTTCCTTACCATAGGACATATGAGCTATACCAAATAATACTGCAGTAATCACTACAGCAAAAGGGCCACTTGCATAATTTTCTATTTTATCATATAAAAAACCCCTAAAGTATATCTCTTCACCTATAGGCTGAATCGCAACAAGAAAAAACATCGTAGGCCAAGAAAATAATTTTTGAAGTTCAGGAAAATTGCTTAGATCCTGTGGTTTAATACCTCCGGATATTAAGATTACTTCAATTATAAAAACAATTAAAAAAATTACTGCAGCAGATACTACGCCCCAAAGAAATGCTTTATCTATATCCTTAATAACTAATTTTATACGAGATAGAGTTTGTTTGAAATTTGATTTATTAACAAAATAGTACCAAGCAAATGGTACTAAAATAAAAATAGCAATTACAAGTAATTGACTTTGAATGGCAACTATTTCAGGAATATCTATATTATCAAGCAATTGATTTGTGTCTAGAGCTACAAAAAATGTAAATATTGGTAAGAAAAATATTAAAAAAAAGCTTATTAACACTAGAAAAAGAGCAAAAATATGAGAAGGTTTCTCAAACTTGAAATCCATTAAAAAAGAAGTAACAATTAGCCTTTCATAAAAGTTTTTAAATATTGGAGATTGTTACCAAAAAAACATTTGGGCCCGTGGGGTAGCTTGGTCTATCCTTTTAGCTTTGGGAGCTAGAGACTCCAGTTCAAATCTGGGCGGGCCCATCACCAAACATTAGAAGAAATCCTTACAAAAATTTGTATTTTTATGTAAAAAAATAAGAGAGAAATAATAGATACTAATATTTACTATAGTAAATGCTGCAGGAATTTCGAAAGAATTGGTAATCGTTTAAACAACCACCAGAATAATTGATTATAAACTGTCTTGCTTCTTGGAATTACAACCTCAAACTCAGACCAATCGCTCTCGTTGCCAAATAAATCTATTGATTTAGCTCTTATCAAATAGGTTCCTTTTTCATCCCATGTATGATTTGCAAAAGCCTCCTCACCAGAGGCAAACGGACCAAAAATCCATTCCTGACCCGTACCATCACTCCAGTTGATTATATATTCTGCAATGTCATCTCCATCTGGATCTGTTGAGGCAAAACTGTAATCGTATTTTATTCCTTTTTTTCCTTTTGAAGGACCATCAATTACAGGTGCATTTGGAGGAGTGTTATCGCTAAAAGCATAAATTGTTCCCCCATAATCAGCAATATACACGTTCTCATTTGCAATTGCCGCAGAAGAATCTACCATTGATAACTCTCCAATTGAATATTTCCAAATGAGCTCGTTTGAATTAATATCATAGCAATTTATAACACTAGCCTGTTGAATTAGATTCATACCACCAATGAAAAGTTTTTCATCAGCAATTGATGGGGAGCCAAAAGTGAAAAAATCATAATTCAACTTTTTATTCCAAATAATTTCACCGTCTGATGCATTAACACAAGCTATTCCAGCATATGCCCAATAATTTTCAGCATATGTAAAATATACTAAATCATTAGCCACTGCTGGGGTTGATAATGAGATTTCAAATTCTTCCATTTCATGTTTCCAGATTTCATCTCCGTTTTCAGCATTTATACAAAAGAGCACACTCCAGACTGTCTCATTTGCAATATATGATTCCAAGCTTAATACAAATATTCTATTATTATCCACAACTGGAGTTGATACTACTAAACCTAATTCCATTTTTGTTAAAAAAATCTTCCATTGTTCTTCACCTGTTGACACATCTACACTATGTAATTCAATATCAGAAGAATTTATTGAAATGTAGAAAACATTATCATTATATACAGCTGGAGCAGAGTACATTGCAAAGTTATTATAGCCTGTTGTATGGTTCCATTTTTCAACTCCATCGGATGGATTCAAACATAACAATTTACCATAATTTGTGTAAGGGTCTGCTACTGTAATAAATAGATTATCATTTTCAATTGTAGGTGTTGTCATAAGATTTGTATACATATAATCCCATTGCTTTATTCCAGTTTCAGCATCTATACAGTATAAGTATCCTTCATATGTATCGGAATTAGTTGTAAGAACATATACATTCCCATTGTATACAACCGGTGTTGAAGATACAGTACCTTGCGTTACGAAATCCCATAACTTAATACCAGTTGTTGTATCAATACAAAAAACCCCACCAGTCTCTGCATAAGTTGTTTCTCTATACTCTTTCAAGATATTTATTACTGGTTTATTTTTAATTTTATCAAAATCAAATGAACCTCTAGATTGTATTTCCCCAGTTCCTATATAAAGTTTATTATCTACCACAACTGATGATGAAAATCTAATTTCTGAACCTGTTGCATAGCTCCAATTTACTTTATTTACATTTGGAGCTGATGATGTTGAAAAACCTGTATGCTGTGAATCATGACCAAACATTGGCCACCAATCCAAATCATTTTCTAATTCAGAAATTTGATTATTTTCTTTATATTTAGTATCAATCATAGCTACCGTGGTTGTGACACTTGCTATTAGTAGCGTAAAAACAAAAATTGGTAATATTTTTTTATTCATATTTTTCAACCGCCCCTCAGATTTAAAAAATCTGTAATATTATAATAAAATATTAAGATTTAAATATTTTCATAACAATTGTTAATTATTACTTTTTAATTAAAAAATAAAAATTTTACATTTTATAAACAAATTAATTTTTCTTAAAAATTATATTCTTCATCCAGTATATGCAATCGTATACGCAGGCCGATGGGATGAAATCTAAATCATTAGTTATACTATTGTTTATTTTGCTAATCATAAATTGTTTTATTCCAATAGATAAAATAGAAAATTGTAGTGGAGGGATTTTACCAAAATTCTATGTGGATGATGATTATGATATTGATACACCAGGTTGGCAGATAGACCATTTTGATATTATACAGGATGCAATAGATGCCTCATCTCCGGGTGATAGAATTGTTGTATATGATGGAACGTATAATGAAAGATTGACAATTACTCATCAACTAGACATCTTTGGTGAAGAAAAAAATAATACTTTTATTGATGGTGGAGATAGTGGTGATGTAATAAATATCTCAGCAAAATATGTAAATATCAGTCATTTTACAATTAGAGATTCTGGAAACGGTCTGGAAAATGCAATGATTTTAATAAACTATGGAAACGCAATAATCACTGACAATAAAATCATAAGTGGAAAGCATGGGATTTCAATTAATAATTGCGATAACAATATTATCTATGATAATATCATTAAAGATAACAATGGAAATGCTATCCAACTTAATAATTCTGATAGCAATGAAATAACATATAACACTATAACAAGCAACTCAAATGGATTGTTCTTGCATGATTCCTCTTATAATACGATCCAATATAATTTTGGGATTAAAAGTAACAGCATTAATGGTTTGTTTTTAAATGAAACCTGTGATTATAACACGATTTCATATAACAATATTTCAAACAACAAAGAAAATGGGATATTTTTAAATGACCACTGCGATCATAATACTTTATCTAAAAACGATATCTATAGCAATTCAGATAGCGGAGTAAGATTAGAAAACTCAAGTACTAATAAGATTAACAACAGTATAATTGTTAGCAACAGTATATATGGTATAATGATTGTTGGTTCTAGCAATGAAATATTAAACAGTATAATTAAATCAAATGGAGAAAATGGGATATTTTTATTTGCAGATGACAACAATGTTATTGTTAATAATACAATAAGTAGTAATTCAAACGATGGTATAAGCTTGTCAAACTCAACATTAGACCAAGTTTATAAAAATGAAATTTCGTACAACTATGGCTATGGTATAAAACTTGACTATTTCACCTTACAAAATTTGATTTATAATAATTATTTTCATGATAATACAAAAAACGCAATTGATAAAAGCTTAGAAAATAACATTTGGCATACAACAAAAACAATTGGAACAAACATAGTTGGTGGATCATATATTTATGGTAACTATTGGGATGATTTTGATGAAATAAATGAGGGTGCAATAGATATTAACTCTGATGGTATAGCAGATAATGCATATACAATTTATTCAGCAAACAAGGACAATGGACCTCTTCTTGATGTAATTACACCAAATATTGATACCCCGCAGGTATCCCCTTCTAATCAAACCCTTGGAGAGTATACATACATTTCAATAACAATTACAGATAATACAAAAATAAAAGAGGTTTATCTTAACTATACCGATCCTTATGGAGAAACAAATAATCTTTCAATAACACAAAATAAAAATGGAAATACATTTTATTATAATAAACAATTTTCACCTGTTGGATCATACACATTTTATATAGCAGCAAAAGACCCTAGAAATTGGGTGATTTCAGTAAGTAAATCATTTTATATAAACAAGGGAACACCACCAACAATAGAGGACAATACACCTTCCACAGGTTCACCATCCCAAAAATTTACATTTAAGGCAATTGTCACAGACAATCAAGAGAGTACATATGGGCTTGATGTTAAGGTACAATGGAGCCATAAAAACAAAGGTGGAAACAACACACTTGAAAACCTTTATCACAACTATTTTGAAACAACTGTAACACTTGATAGGAGTACAGAAGATTTGGTATACGTTTTCTATGCAACTGACAAATGGGGAAACTCTGTAATCACTACCCAAAAAAGTGTTAGTATAACAGATAGTGAACCTCCTGAAATAGTTATCAATAAATATGGTGCTTCCTCTGATAAAATACCAAATAAACATACATTTAACGCAAAAATTACAGATAACTTAGAGGTTAAAGATGTAATAATTGAATATTGGTATGGAAATAATGATCATGTTACTGTTAAAATGGACAGTAAAGGAAATAACATCTACGAAAAGAGCATCCAACTTATTGAATCTGTAGATAAGTTATATTGCATAATATATGCAACTGATTCAATAGGAAATCAAAATGATACAAAAAATCCATTTGCAAAAACCGATGGACCCTACACAGGAATTGTAGCGATGAAATATAGCCTTTCTGCAGAAAAAAGCTTTGATCTAGATGGAGAGATAAAAGATTATTTATGGGATTTTGGTGATGGAACAACTGGAAATGGTAAATCAACAAGCCATGTTTATACAAGTAGCGGAACATATAATATAATTTTGAATGTAACAGATAATGATGGAAATATAGGTTCGACCTCTACATATGCATTTGTAGATCAGGCAACTATAATAAAAACAAATTTGGCAACAAAAAATAAAGTTGAAGATTATTTTAATGTTGAATTAAGTGATCTATTTTTTAGTTATGATACAGATGGAGACTTAGTTGTTGATAAGTTCATTGATCCAAACAACGTACTAAAACCAGTTCAAGAAGGAAGTGTAGATATAAATGGAAATATCTACTTTTTATTATCAATTGATGATGCAAAAATACCCGAATTTATGTGGTCTGCAACAACAAATGAAATTGTAAACCTTACCTATAGCAACACTCCAATTAATGAATATGATATAGATTTAGACGTTCAGCTTGAGACTGCAAAAGCAAAAATAACTGTCAACAAGGCAGATTGGATTTACATTGAAACAGATGATTTATATCCCTGGTCAACACTGTCAATAAAAACAGGAGCAAGAACAATTTCTGATGATATGATTTGGAGGAAAAACAATAAAATATATATTCTAGATGACCCAGCTATTGTTTACACAATTGTTTTTTCAAATATATATCCAGATGTAGAATCGCCAGAAATTTTACCAAATGATGGAGGAATAATAAACGAAAACCAAACAACAATAACAATAACATATAATGTTCCAGTATCAATTGTTTCTGCCACTTTTGGTTCTTTGAACGCTAAGTCAAAAATTAAAAGTACTGACAATATTGTGTTTACATATACTCCACCAGGATATCTAGATGATGGGATATATGATTTTGAGATTACTGCCACTGCACTACATGGAACCAGTCGGGAGACAGCAATTGTAACATATTTCTATTATGCATATACCTCTCCACCACCAATACCTGAAAAAAGTTTTATTGAGCAAAACTTATTACTAATAATTATTGGTATTATTGGTGGATCTGGAGCCGTTTTATATATTCTCACAAGGTTAAATTTTATAACATTTGAAAGCTTTGTTTATTTTAAAAACAAGAAGATTATTCCTTTCTTTAAACCGCTTGTTTTTGGTCCATTAAGAATTGATTTGAAGTCTGAAAAAATAAAGAAGGCTGAATTTTATGTAAATGGTAAACTAAAAGACACTATAACAGAGCCACCCTATGTTTGGAATTGGAATGAGACCTCCTTTATGAGAAAAAAGATAGAAACCAAGATATTTGACCAAGAGGGAAATACTACAACAAGTGGAGAAATGACTTTTTATGTTTTCAATTCGCCAAGACTCTTCAAATAATACGATAGGTTTATTTTTAAATTAAATATTTTTTTTACATATATGAAAAATCCCCGAGATATTTTAAATCAGTTGAAATGGAAAAAAGATTGTGATTTAAGATCAGCTGAGATCTGGTATGTTCATAGAGGTGCACCAAATAATACTAAAATTATTTCAGGTGATGATATTGTTAATCTTGAGAAATCATTTATGCAGACCAAAACATCTTTGATACCATATCACAGAATTTTTAAAATTGTATATAAAGATGATATAATTTTTAAACGTAAAAAAAATGGTATGAGGTGAAATATTGAAAACTTTCGCAGAATATTTAGGTAAAGAAAACAATACCCTTGAAGTTCTAAGGTTAAAACTGTGGGGTAAATAACATGGCTTTCCTAGACAGATTGGATAAAAATATTTCAAAGCTAGAAAAACGAATAGAGAAAGAAGAAGAAAAAATTGCACAGCTACAAGAGAAATATGAAAGCAAAAAGATTACAAAAGCAAAAATGAACATAGAAAAGAGAAAAATTTATGATAAAATAAAAGCAATGAAAGCACGAGTTCAAACATTAAGGGGTCTTACCGTAAGAGAAAAACAACATCTTGAGGAAAAAGAAGAAGAGAAAAAAAAGAAAGAGGAAGAAAAATTAAAAAAGAAGGAAAAAAAGCGAGAAAAAAAACAATGACCATTGTTGTTGAAAAAGGAGATCTTACAAAGATTTCTTGTGATGCAATAGTAAACCCTGCAAATTCCTATGGCTATATGGGCGGTGGAGTTGCAGGTGCCATAAAAAGAGTTGGCGGAATAGAAATCGAAAAAGAAGCTGTATCAAAAGCACCAATTACCATTGGTAAGGCAGTTGCTACAATATCTGGATCACTACCTTGTTGGTACGTTATTCATGCACCTACTATGAAACGTCCAGCTATGAGAATTGGTGTTAAAAATGTAAAACTTGCTACCAGAGCTGCATTTGAAACAGGTATTAAATTAAATTTAGAATCTATTGCTATACCGGGGATGGGTACAGGTGTTGGAGGCGTCCAGGTAGATAAAGCTGCTGAGGCAATTGTTAGTCTAGCAAAAGAATATGAAGATAAATTTGAAAAAATTTTTTTGATTGATAGAAATGAAGAAATGATAGAATCTTTTAAGAGATTTCTTTAATATTTAATGGAAAAATCATCAAATTCATTTGTTGCCTTCTGTTTTTTTACTTCAACCTTTTCAACATTAGCAAGTGATGGACCTTTATGACACCATTTAATCATTTCCTCTAACTGTCTTTCTTCACCTTCAAATTCTGCTTCAACACAACCATCATTTGTATTTCTTACCCAACCTGTTAAACCTAGCTCCTCAGCTTTTTGTTTGGTATTTGCTCTAAACCAAACACCTTGAACCCTACCAGAGACATTTACATGAACACTTTTTTTCATTAATGATACCACCTATGGTGTAAAACGTAAAACTGTACGTGGAAAGGGTATTGCATCCTTAATGTTTTCAATACCACAAATCCATGCAACAACTCTTTCTACACCAAGACCATAACCTGAATGAGGAACCGAACCATATCTTCTCAAATCAAAATACCACTGGTAATTTTTAATACTTTCACCCATATCTTTAAGTCTTTTTATCATTTCTTTTATATCAAGACTTCTTTGAGAGCCCCCAACAATCTCTCCATAACCTCCTGGCGAGATCATATCAAAACAAAGTGCAGTTTTTTCATCTTTTAGATCTTTTGGCTTATAGAATGCCATAATCTCAACTGGATAGTTTGTAACAACAACAGGTGTTTCAAAATGTTCCATGAGTTTGTTTTCCTCAAGAGTTCTAAGGTCTTTACCCCAACTTATATTAATGTGTTTTTTCAAAATGTTTATTGCTTCAGTGTATGTTATTGTGGGAAACTTTGAATTTGATATTTTCTTTAATTTTTCAGTATCCTGTTTAAGATACTCAAGATCACTTTTATTTTGTCTTAAAACCTCTTTTATTATAAACTTAACCTCTTCCTTTGCAATTTCTGTAATCTCATTCAAATCTGCCCATGCAACCTCCATTTCAGCCATCCAGAACTCAGAAAGATGACGTGAGGTTTTTGATTTCTCAGCCCTAAAAGTAGGACCCATATTGTAAATTTTTTCAAGTGAAAATATTGCAGCTTCGGCATAAAGTTGCCATGATTGAGAAAGGTAAGTCTTGTTATTGTAATATTTTACTTCAAATAAAGTTGAGCCCCCCTCACATTGGTTTGGTTGAAGGATAGGGGCATCAAATTCATAGTAACCACGATTTCTAAAAAATTTATGTATAGCACCTACGATAGTAGATCTAACCTTGAGAATGGAAGTGAGATGTTGAGATCTTATCCATAGATGTCTTTTATCCAAGAGGAATTCTGGGCTTTTATCCTTAACAATAGGAAACGGTTCAGCAAAATTTATTATATTGAGACCTGTAACTTGTAACTCGTATCCACCTGGTGCGCGTTTATCTTCTTTTACAGTACCTCTCAATTCCAAAGAGGATTCAATTAATGCTTTTTTTGCATTATTGAATTCTTCATCTGGAAGATTACCTTTTTTTATTGTTGCCTGCAAAATACCACTAGACTCTCTAATAACCATAAAAACAATGTTTCCACTACTGCGGGTACGGTATATCCATCCACGAAGATTTATTATTTTACCAGTTTTGCTACCATCTAATATTTCCTCGATTTTAGTCCATTTTGATTTTACCATAAACTATCACTCTTTATTGATGAAATTTTAGAATAAAGGAATAATACTTATATATAAAAAGTAACGGTGTAAAAAGAAAAAATTATATAGAAAGTATTATAAACACTCAAAATTAATATAAACCTTAAGTTACGTTAATTATAAATATTTCATAAATATTACAAAAAAAATATATAGTACCTTAAAAAATAATTGGGGGAGATATTATTTCCGGAAAAAAAAGTATTTCAAAATTAGCTACTATAGGAGTTATATTAATGCTTCTAACAACCCTATTACCAAACGTTTTGTCAAATAACTATCTCCAACACGACCCACCATACGTGCCAAGTAATCCTAATCCAGAAAATGGTGAAACGAATGTGTCTATTTATGCTACCCTAAGTTGGACTGGTGGAGATCCAGAAGGCGACAATGTAACCTATGACGTTTACTTTAGCTCAACAAGTCCTCCTCAGATGGTATCTAACAACCAGTCAAATGATTCTTATGATCCTGGCACTCTTGAATTCAATACCACATATTATTGGCAAATTGTAGCATGGGACGAATATGGAGCCTCATCAACAGGACCAATCTGGAACTTTTCAACAAGAGATAATAACCCACCAGACACACCAAGATATCCCCATCCACCAAATGGTGCAACCGATATATCTATTGATACGCTCTTAAGTTGGACTGGTGGAGATCCAGACGGTGATGATGTTTACTATGACGTTTACTTTGGAGAAAGCAGTCCACCACCAAAAGTAGTTAGTAAACAGACATCTACAACGTATAACCCAGGACCACTAGAATTTGGAACAAAATATTACTGGCAAATTGTAGCATGGGATGAATACGAGTATTCAACAATAGGACCAGTATGGAATTTTACAACAAGAACAAATAGTCCACCATATACACCGAGTAATCCTGTTCCTGAAAATGGTGCAAAAAATGTGGTAATAATTGCTGATTTAGGATGGGATGGAGGGGATCCAGATGGAGACCCAGTAACCTATGATATATTTTTTGGAAAAACATCACCACCACCACTGATAGAAGAGAATTATTCTACTAACACATATAAACCTGGAACCATGAATTATAGCACAACCTATTACTGGAAAATAATAGCATATGACCAATTTGATACAATGAGTGTGGGACCAATATGGAATTTTACTACTGAAGATAAAGTTAATAAAGCACCTATTAGACCAACAATAACTGGTACCAAAGGAATACATGTACCAAATAGAGATTATGATTATGATTTTGTAACTACTGATCCTGACGGAGATGATGTATTATACTACATTGATTGGGGAGATGGTACATTCATATATTGGTTTGGACCATTCTTATCAGGTGAAAATGTAACAAGAACACATTCTTGGCCACCAATTACAAAACTATATGAAATACAAGTAAAAGCAAAGGATATATACGGCGCTGAGAGCGATTGGGGAAAAATGTATGTATTTGTGTTAAATAGTAGAACAGCAAAAGACTCATTAGTTGGAAGATTTATTGTAAGAATGATTGATAGACTACCGATATTTAAACTAATATTTAGATTTGGAAATATATTTACCCTATAATTTAATGCTAAAATAAGATTGAAAAAATGAGATAATCTGGTTTATGCTTACAGCATAAAAAATGATTATATTGAAAAATAGAGGAAATTATGAAAAAAATAATATTTAGTATTTTCATAAGTATGCTAATAATTATTACTTCTGTTTTTTCAGCTGTAGCTAACTTGAACAATACTTTTTCTTTTTTAAAAAATCCAGTAATTGCATTTGATGATTATTATTCAACAGATGAAGATACTACTCTAAATGTTGTTGCACCAGGAGTTCTTGGAAATGATTTAGGGCCAGCTAATGGCACATTAACTGCAATACTAATTAGCAATGTTTCAAATGGTATATTAAACCTCAACTCCAATGGAGCATTTCAATATATACCAAACAATAATTATTTTGGAACAGACCTCTTTATATACAAAGCCTACGACGGTAAGATATATTCAAATAACGCAACAGTAACAATCACCATAAACGCCATTAACGATCCACCAGTAGCAAACGATGACTATTACACAACTGATGAAGACACAACACTAAACATACCAGCACCAGGAATACTAACAAACGACACAGACGAAGAAAACGAACCACTAACTGCAATATTAATTAGCAACGTTTCAAATGGTATATTGAATTTAAATTCAAACGGTGCATTTGAATATTCTCCGGATAATAACTATTTTGGCACCGATAGCTTCACATACAAAGCAAACGACAGCTCAGCAGAATCAAACACAGCAACAGTACACATAACAGTAGATTCTGTAAATGATGCACCTAACGAACCTAGTAATCCAAATCCTGAAGATGGAGAAAGTGGTGTTTCTGTTGATATAATACTTAGTTGGATTGGCGGTGATCCAGATAACGATGATGTAATTTATGATATTTACTTTGGAGATTACAGTCCTCCACCTTTAGTAGAGATCAACCAAACCTCTACAGAGTATGACCCAGGAACATTGGAATTAATCACAATTTATTATTGGCAAATTGTTACATGGGATGAATATGAAGCTTCAACAACAGGCCCAATATGGAGCTTTACTACTAGGACTAACGCCCCTCCAAAAAAACCAAGTAATCCTATTCCAGAAAATGGTTCAAAAAATATCGACATAAATGCAGATTTAAAATGGACTGGAGGAGATCCAAATGGAGACACTGTAATTTATGATATATATTTTGGTTCAGAAAATCCACCACCATTAGTAAAACAAAATCATACAGAAACTGTATTCGAACAAGGTACCATGAATTACAGTACAAAATATTACTGGAAAATTATATCAATTGATAGATTCGATGCAAGAACTGAAGGACCTATATGGTCCTTTACTACAGAAGAAAAAACAAATAGAGAACCAATTAGACCAACGATAGAAGGAGTCCAAGGAATTCATGTACCAAATAGAGATTATGATTATGACATTGTAACCACTGACCCTGATGGGGATGATGTATTATATTACATTGATTGGGGTGATGGCAAGAATGACGATTGGTCAGGACCTTATGAATCAGGTAAAAATATAACAAAGACACATGCTTGGCCACCTATTACAAGACTATATGAAATAAGGGTTAAAGCAAAGGATATATATGGTGGCGAGAGTGGCTGGGGAAAATTATATGTTTTTGTACTTAACAGTAGACCATCAACAGGTTCAATATTTGTACGAATTTTTCAGAGAATAATTGAAAGATTTCCTATTTTTTTAAAAATAATTATATCCAGTCCAATAGTTAACCGGTTATTCAATTAAAAATAAAATAATATTTTAGGCTTTCATCTATATATAAAATTGATTATAATTTTTTCATGGCTAAATATATTATCATTATTTTCCTAAAAAACTTATTATTATCATAAATCAAATAATTATAATATTATTTAAATCTAAATTTTATTTTTATATAAATAGAAAGATATATAAATTATTAAATTAACGTTTATTTAAAATACAATAAAATAATATATAAGTTACAATATATGGAAAAATATATTAAGATACAAATTAAGACTGGATATCAAAAAGATTGAAAATAAAATTGATATAATTTATGCCTATAGCATAAAATCACATCCAAATAAATAGTTGGGGGAAATTATGAAAAAAACATTTGTAGGTATATTCATTAGTATTTTAGTTATTACATCTGTTTTTTCAGCTGCAATTGTTACAGATCTAAGTAATACTAGTAATATTTCATTAGCAAATAATTATGATAGCTCTACACAAATCCCATACAATCAGGTTATAAAATCAAAAAAAGTAATAGAAAATTCAGGTGGAAAAAATTCTGTAAATCTTCAAACACATTCGCCACTTATTAAAAACATACCTAGACAAATTGAAAAAGATAATCTTAACAATCCTATATTAGGATGGGGACAAGCAGAAATAAATTGGACTTCTGAGCTTTTAACCAATCCTGGTTTTGAAACTGGAGATACGACAGGATGGTCAAATGGTGGGGGAGGTACAATGACTGTTGGTACAGATTGTCCCTGGGGCTCTCAAACACCTTATGAAGGTACATATTATTCATATTGGTTATCAGATGGAGAAAATGTAAATGCCTATGCTTATCAGAATATAAGTTTAGACATTTATGCAGATTTTATTGATGCAGGTCGAGCAAAAATAAATGTAACAGGTTGGCTTGTTTCTGAGGAATATAATTCTGGAGGATCACCACCATATGATGAGTTCTTTATGAACGTTAGATTCTTTAACACTTTTGATGAAAATATGAGTGGATGTTGGTATCAGTCTGGAGGGACAAATCCAATATCTCAAGGTAGTGGAAATCATGTTGGTTCCTGGGCTCAGTACGGCATAATTAATTATAAAATCCCTGCTGGAGCAAGAAAAGTTCAAGTTAGCTATTTTACATGGGAATATGATGGCTCAATATTTTATGACGCAGGTTCAGCAGATAACTTTTCAGTCCAAGTCGGAATTATTGATAGTAGTTTAAATTGGTGGAATAATTTATGGAAATTTAGAAAACTCATTAGGTTAAATTCTTCGAAGGTTTCTGAGGATCTTACAGATTTCCCATTACTTATTTATGAATCTTCTGATCCTAATCTTGTAAATCATGCTCAATCAGATGGTGATGATATTGTATTTACTGATGTAAATAGAATTAAATTGAGTCATGAGATCGAGTTTTTTGATGATAGTTCTGGTGAGCTTGTGGCTTGGGTGAAGGTTCCTATTCTATCTTCTTCTGTGAACACTATAATTTACATGTATTACGGTAATTCTGATTGTGGGAATCAGCAGGATATTTCTGGAGTGTGGGACTCTAATTATCTGATTGTTCAACATTTGAATGAGACTAGTGGGACTCATTATGATTCAACAAGTAATGATAACGATGGTACTAACTATGGTTCTACTCAGGATTATAGTGGACAGGTTGATGGCGCGAATAGTTACGATGGATCAAACGATTATGTTGATTGTGGTAATGATGATAGCCTAGATATAATTAATGAGGTAACCCTTGAAGCATGGGTGTATAAAACAGGTGCTGGACTTGGGACCTATCCTGGTATTGCAAGCAGGGCAGGAACGACAGGTACAAAGCGTTATCAATTTAGATACAAACCTTCGGAAAGTACGGTTCAATTTTTTGTGGGAGATGGGTCTACTTATGATTTTGTTAGTTCAAATGCTGATCTGCCAACTAATACCTGGACTCATCTGGTTGGTACTTGGAATGGTACAACTT
>SMTZ1_10004332_pt1 | contig 20836 bp, 20 predicted proteins | sample DeeMarSWOR136_30_FD_25667 | JGI IMG/M metagenome (IMG submission 25667) | reverse complement strand
TATATCAAATCCAGCTGTCTATCTTGATAGTTTATACATTGCTGTGGTTGATTATTCTTCATATAGCGGTAAAATTCTTTGTATCAATAAAGGTACAGGTGATTTAATATATGATTATGAAATTTACGGAATCCCGTTTTATTCTTCCCCTGCAATAGCAGATGATAAGATCTATATCCCCGTTGTGGATATTTTCAGTTATTCTGGAAAAATAGTATGTTTAAATATTAACGATGGAAGTCTCATTTGGGATTACATGATTGATTCCGAGTCGATGTCTTCTCCAGCTATTGCTTGCGGTCGGGTTTATGTACCTGATACTATGGGAAATATTTATGCTGTTGGATATCCAAATGACCCACCAACTCCACCAACAATAACTGGTGAAAAAAATGGGAAAGTTGGTAAACCCTACGATTACACCTTCGTTTCAACTGATCCCGAGGATGAAAATATATACTATTTTATTTACTGGGGAGACGACAGTAGCAGCGGGTGGATCGGTCCATATAAATCAGGCGAGGTAGCAACTGTAAGTCATACATGGGCTAAAAAAGATAAATACAATAACTTTTTTGCTAGAGCAAAAGATATTCACGGTTCCAAAAGCGACTGGTCAACTTATGAGGTAACAATGCCAGCCTCTTACCACTCATTTAGGTCGATTATACAAAATTTACTTGAAAATCTTGTCCAACATTTTCCAATACTAGAAAAAATTTGTATCTTATATTTACAATTATATAAATATCTATTTAACCAGGAGGTGCAACAATGAAAAGCATAATAAATAAAAAACTTACGATTCAGTTAATATCCATTGTCTGTGTAAGTTTAATTATCGCACCTGTTTGTAATGCAGGGGTGAAAAATCAAAATACTTTAAACAATAGAAACCAATTCGATCGTTGGATATTTGAAAATAAATACATAACCGAGGATTATAAAACAACAGGTGGAACAGATTTCTGGGCTTTACTTGTTGCAGTGGGTGTTTATGAAAATCACTCTGAAAAAAATCGCCCTTCAATGCTTGAAGCTGTGGATAATCTATATAACGAACTTCTTAATTCCCCGATATGGCAGGAAGAACATATACATGTACTAAAAGCTGAAAATGCTACCTTAAAAAATCTTATTAAAGAACTTATTTGGTTAATTCTACATGTAAATAAAAAGGATATGTCATTAATTTACATCACCACACACGGTTCACCTGCTTTAGATAAAGACGGAAATAAAAGGGATTTACCACCCAAGGACGAAGACGACGGAGCAGATGAAGTTCTAATTATGTATCGGGGATTTGAAAAATGGTATGATGTAATATGGGACGATTTACTGAACTTTTTCCTACGTTTATTACGATCAAAAGGTATATGTCTCATTGTTGATAGTTGCTATTCGGGAGGTTTTAATGACCAATATTTCAAATCGAAATTCAAGGGACGCACTATCGAACCATTTCAGCAAGGGTTTGCCGAAGAAATGGCATCAAAACGTAAAGTAGTTTTAATGTCATGTGAAGAAGACAATTTATCTTATGGATCCCTTTTTACTAATTCTCTAATAACAGGTTTTCGAGGAGCAGCAGATTTATCTGGAAACCGTGATGGTGTTAACACTGCGGAAGAAGCATTTAATTACGCTGAACCTTTAGTAAAAGCCATGACTGACGGTGATCAATGTCCAACAATACTTGATTTATATTCTGGTGAGTTTACAGTAACTTTCTCTTGAAAATATAATAATTAATAATTCGGAATAATCCCTGTAAATTAATCGCTCATGAAATATACATTAATGTATTAAATCTTGAGATTTTACGGGGGAAATTCAAACGAAAAAAAACTTAAAAATATCATACCTACCAATTTTCGCGATACTTATTCTTATTATCAGCGCATCTTATACAGCATTAAATACAAAACAATATCACACTAGCAATACTGTAAATGAAATTGATAGTATTTTTATTCAGGTAAATGACCTTTTTGAGATAAATTCTGCTTTTGCACAGTCATCAAATAATTCTCCACCAATGAAGCCTCAACAACCAATAGGTCCTTCAGAAGGAGAATCGGGAAAAAAATACAATTACACGAGTAATACTACAGATCCTGAAGGTAATGACATCTTTTATCTCTTTAATTGGGGCGACGGAACAGAAAGTGGATGGATTGGTCCCTTTAAATCGGGCACTAATATAAGTATTTCTTATTCTTGGCATGAAAAGGGCTATTATAAGGTGGAAATAATTGCAAAAGACACATACGATTTAATAAGTGAATGGTCAGACCCTTTGCTAGTTGAAATTGCTGGTCCTATTCTTACGTTCAGAAATATTAAAGGAGGTCTAGGTTTAACAACAGTAATTGAAAATATAGGAGATTCTGATGCAACAGATATTAAAGTAAGTATCAAAGTTACTGGTGGCCTGACGATAAGACCATCAAATAAATGTTATGAAATCCCAAAACTTTCCCCAGGTGTTTCAACTGAAGTTTGTTTCAAGATATGGGGTATTGGACTTGGGATGATTGCTGATTTTCCCAATATAAAAGTTACCACTATTTCATCTAATGCTAAAACAAGAGGAAAAATAATTATTGCAAGGGTACTAGGTTTATTTGTGAAAAAGGTGGGAGAATGTTGGAGTGACGAAGAATCATTTGAAGGATATACCCTATATTCTCCGTCAATCTCTACAAAAACTTTTTTGATCAACAATAGCGGCGAAATAGTTCATTCATGGGATAGTAAATTTAAACCTGCTTTGTCTGTTTACTTACTTGAAAATGGCTGTATTTTGCGTACTGTTTTATCAAAATTTAATCCAGTATTTTGGGGAGGTGGACTTGGTGGATGTGTTCGGATTGTAGATTGGAATAGAACAGTTGTTTGGCAGTTCGATTATTCAAATAGTGATCACTGTCTGCATCATGATGTTGAGATGTTGCCCAATGGCAATATATTAATGATCGCGTGGGAATATAAATCAGGTTCAGAAGCAATAGATGCAGGACGAAATCCTCAATATTTACATATGGGAGAATTATGGCCGAATCATATTATCGAGGTAGAACCGATAGGTAGGTCTGGTGGAAATATCGTATGGGAATGGCACGTTTGGGATCATCTCATTCAAGATTATGATCCTTTAAAAGATAATTTTGGAGTTGTTGAAGATCATCCAGAGCTAGTTGATATCAACTTTGGTGGCCGAATTCTTGCAGATTGGCTTCATGTTAATTCAATTGATTACAACGAAGAATTTGATCAAATAATAATAAGTTTGCTTTATTTTAATGAAATTTGGATTATTGATCATAGTACTACTACTGAAGAAGCTGCAGGTCATACTGGAGGGAACAGTGGAAAAGGTGGCGACATTTTATATAGATGGGGTAATCCACAAGCATATCGTGCTGGAAGTGAAAGTGATCGAAAACTATTTAGACAACATGATGCACAATGGATTGAGCCTGATTGTCCAGGAGAGGGTAATATATTAGTTTTCAATAATGGTGGTAATCGACCAGGAGGAGATTATTCATCTGTTGACGAAATTGTGCCTCCTGTAGATAGCAATGGAAATTATTCTCTTGAACCTAGATCAGCATATGAACCAAAAGAACCAATATGGACATATTCAGCAGAAAATCCAACTGACTTTTATTCAACAAATCTTGCTGGTGCACAAAGACTTCCTAACGGCAATACATTGATTTGTGATGGACCAAATGGTTACTTCTTTGAGGTTAATCCTGGTAAAGAGATAGTTTGGGAATATTTAAACCAATTTCCAAACCTGATTGACAATCACGTGTTTAAAATACATCGTTATGCGCCTGATTACCCCGGTCTTAGATATTTATTTGAATAATATACTATTATCTATTATTTATACCATTAAAAATACCATTAAAAAAAATAGCCTTTTTCATATGTAATAACAATATTAAATCCTTAGAATGACATTTAATAACTTAATATTTAAAAAACCTTTATCTTAATAAAAAAGATAAGGAGTTTTCAATTATTGTGGTAAAACTAATGAATAAAATAGGCAATATAAAAACATTAAACAACAAAAATAAAAAACACATTTCTTTTAATAATAAAGTAGTAAATACACCAAATGCTAGAGAATTTATATTTAACAATAATGCAGGAGAGAAAAAAAATATTTCTGGAGATATAACCATATCTACAGTTAGTTCGATAGAAGACTTCAAAGAATTTTACAAAACACCCTTGCAAATATATAAAAATGATAAAAACTGGGTTGCACCATTTTGGAAAGAGTATAGAGATTTTTTTAAACAGACAAACCCCTTTTGGAAACATGCAGATACAAAACTGTTTATTGCACATAAAAATCATGAAATTGTTGGCCGAATTGCAACAATAATCGATAATTTATACTGCAAAACATATAATAAAAATATTGGTTTCTTTGGATTTTTTGAATCTATTAAAGATTTTAAATGTGCTGAAGCTCTTTTGCAAAGTGCTCAGAACTGGCTTATTTCAAAAGAAATAACAATTATGCGCGGTCCGATAGATGGCAGAGTTGATGTTGGTTGTGGTTTTTTGAAAGATAATCATCAATTGCGACCTAGCTTACTTTCACCATACTCGCCATCATATTATATATCCTTTGTCGAAAAGTTTGGTATGAAAAAAGTTCGAGATTTACTACTATATTATATCGATTTAACTAAACCCATTCCTAAAAAACTTCAGGAAAAAGCAAAATTGTGCGAATCATCTGGTATTAAGATTCGTAAGTTTAATCGCCTACGTACAAAAAAAGAATTGAAATGGTGGACCGAACTATTTCTGCAAACTTTTAAAGATCATTGGGGATATATACCTGTTTCTGCTGAGGAGGTTAGGACACGCTTTGGTATTAAACAACTCCGATGGTTTATAGATTCATCTTTATTTTTAATCGCTGAGTATAATAATGTACCAGTTGCTTATATCTGGTCAACACCAGATTATAATCAGATCTTTCAGAAAATGAATGGACGATTAGGTCCTTTTCAAATAATGAAATTCCTTTTAATAAAACGGCATATAAATAAAGGAAAAATATCTCTTATTGGTATTAAAAAAGAGTTCCGAAAACAAAATATTGGGTCATATTTAAACTATTTAACTTTAATTGAAATGAAAAAACGAGGGTATATAGGAGCTGAGGTTGGTTGGATAGATGAAGAAAACACCAATGCTCGTTCAACAATTTCTATAACAGGAGCTAAATTGTATAAAAAATTATATGTCTTTGATAAACATCTTAGCAAGAGATAATCTGAGGCTATATTTTGAATACTTATTTAAAATCATACAATATAATTTATCCAGGCTAAGTAATATATCTAGCGATAATAATGACAAATTTGATATCATTAAGACCTATTTACAAAATATTGAAATTTTTAGGGATAAAGAATTAAAACTAGGGTTCTAAGTAAAATATTTTAGACAAAGGAAGTAAAATGAAAAATAGAAAACACTATAATAATCAAAATATTCAGCATCCATTATTTGGCATATCAATAAAAAACTGGATACAGTTATTAGATAGAAATGGAGGAATAGATAATAATTACCTTAAAAGGGGAATCTTTATAACTTTGACATCAATTTTAACATCACCTGCAAGAATACTATTTAAAATAAAGTATGAGTCAAAAATCAAACACATAAAAATCAAACACCCACCAGTTGTTATAATAGGTCACTGGAGAACTGGTACAACATACCTCCATGAACTTATGAGTCAAGATCCACAGTTTTGTTATGTAACACTATGGAATACTCTATTACCTAATAGTTTTTTAATACTAGAACCATTAAAAAAATTCCTATCAAATTTTCTTCCAAAACAAAGACCCATGGACGAAATAAAAGTCGACATTGATGGCCCATATGAAGAGGAAGCAGGTATTGCTGTTTTGTCTCCATGGTCATTTTTCCATTGCTTGCATTTTGCAAGAAACGCTGAAGAACAATATCAAAAATCAATACATTTTTATGATTTAAACGATGAAGAAAAAAAACAATGGAAAAATAATTATCTACAATTTATGAAAACTGTCACATTTGTAAATGATGGTAAAAGACTGCTTATAAAAAACCCAGCAAACACAGCCAGAATTACGACATTACTAGAACTTTTCCCAAATGCAAACTTTATACATATATATAGAAACCCTTACAAAGTATATTTTTCAACAATAAAAATGAGAAACAGGGTATTAGATAAACTAGCGTTACAAAATACAAAACCCGAAGAAATTGAAAAACAAGTAATAGAAAATTACAAAAGACTTATGAAAAGTTATTTCAAACAAAAAAATCTTATTTCCAAAGATAAACTTGTTGAGATAAAATATGAAGACCTTGTATCAAATCCTATAGAACAAATTAAAAAGATATATTCAAAATTAAACCTACCTGGTTTAAAAAATGCTTTACCTGAAATGCAGAAGTATCTTGAGAAACAAAAAGATTACAAAACAAATGTTTACAAATTTGATAAAAAAATTATAGATCATGTTAAAAATAACTGGAAATTCACTATAGAACTCTGGGATTACCAGCCACCTGGATGAAAAAATGAAAACATATTTAACAAAGATTTAGGAAAAACTTTATTTATATTAAATTATCTTCTATATTAATAGAAATTATTTGAGATTGATTATATGAAAAAAATTTCCAATTATCAACCTGTTTATTTTTTTATTATTCTATTGCTAATTGGAACTTGCTTTAATCCTTTATCAGTTACCCAGACGGTGAATCAAAACAATGAACATTTAGATGACGCTCAGATATTGTTTGCACCTATGTATTCTACAACAACATATCTAATCGATAAAAATGGTGAGATAAATCATACTTGGTCAAGTATTTATGCACCAGGTGAAGCGGTTTATATGTTGGAAGATAATACTATCCTTCGAACAATAAAATTAGCACCTTCCGGATCGGGTGCAGGTGGCGGCGTTCAAAAAATCGATTGGGATGGGAACAAAATATGGGATTTTTCATATTATACTAGTAATTATCTAAGTCATCATGATATTGAACCATTACCTAATGGTAATGTTTTGATGCTTGCTTGGGAGTACAAAACACGTGAAGAAGCAATTGCATCAGGTAGAGATCCATATAAACTTCAGGGAAATATAATAAAACCTGATCATATAATCGAAGTTGAACCAACAGGCCCGACAAGTGGTGATATTGTCTGGGAATGGCATGCCTGGGATCACCTCATCCAGGATTACGACCCAACAAAAGACAATTATGGAGTTGTTGAAGATCATCCTGAATTAATCGATATTAACTATGGAGATACTTTATCAGATTGGCTTCATACTAATTCAATAGATTACAATGAAGAATTTGATCAGATTCTAATAAGTGTTCGTAATTTCAATGAAATTTGGATTATTGATCATAGTACCACCACTGAAGAAGCTGCAGGTCATACTGGGGGAAATAGTGGAAAAGGTGGTGATCTTCTTTACCGCTGGGGTAATCCAAGAGCATATGGTGCGGGAAATACAGGAGATCAGAAGTTTTTTTTCCAACATGATGCATCATGGATAGAACAAGAATGTCCAGGAGAAGGAAACATTCTAGTTTTTAACAATGGAGTAAATCGTCCAGGTAGCAAATATTCTTCCGTTGATGAAATCATACCTCCTGTAGATAGCAATGGAAATTATTCTCTTGAACCTGGATCAGCATATGATCCAGAAGAACAGGTATGGATATATGCTGCTGAAAATCCACAGGATTTCTATTCAAATTATGTCGGTAGCGCTCAACGAATAAGTAATGGTAACACTATAATCTGTGAAGGCGCTAAAGGAAAATTTTTTGAAGTTACATACGAAAAGGAAAGAATATGGGAATACATCAGTCCTTACCCTAATCAAGCATTTAATGATGTATTTAAAATCGAATACATTCAGCCTGAAGAAGAACCACCAGAAGAACCTGATCTGGATTGTGTAGGAAATTTTAAATGGAAAAACGTAGTACCGGGAAAAACCATAAAAGGTTATTTTCAAGTAAAAAACATCGGTGGATCTGATTCTCTACTAAACTGGAAAATTGGATCATATCCAACTTGGGGAACCTGGACATTTAACCCAGAATACGGTGAAAATCTTACCCCTGAGAGCGGAGGAATATATGTAGAAATATCTATAGTCACTCCAAATGAACAAAAAAAAGAATTTGATGGATATATAAAAGTAGAAAATCAAGAAAATCCTGAAGATTACGATTTTATTCCAGTAACTATAAAAACACCTGTAAATAAAAATTTTATTTATTCAGCAATATTTCAATTTTTACTTAAGCTAAAACAAATATTTCCTCTTTATGAAAAGATTTTGCTCATTTTTTCATATTTTATTAATATGTACAATTAATAATTTAAAAAATATGGTGGGTAATATCTTTTAAACAGGCAAAGAAAAACCAGCTTAAATGGTAAAATTTATCAATAAAATGGATAAAGTATAATCTCAACATAACGCTGATGATCATCAGGACTATTGCAAGAAAGCCACAGATTACCATTTTTACCATAGTGTTTCCTACCAGAACCATCATCTGCTATGATATCCAAGTTTGCATAGATAGGATCTGTGCTGAATGGAAACATCTTAAAAACCTTAAAATTCCTTGAAATCGTCTTTGTAAGACTTAAATTAAAAATACCATCGGAAAAGTTATTGACTTTAAATCTGGCATTCCTACTCACTAGCAACGGTTCATTATAGATAAGGTTAACCATTCCATATTTATTTCCATTTATATAAGCAGTGAAATTCATAACACCATTATCACCACAAAGAACCTGTGGTTTTAAGGAGAAATTTACAACTTCATTTTCTTTTAAAGTTTTTGAAGCATTATACCAATTACCACTTAGACATAAATGAAAATCTTCAGTTGTATCACTGCTACGTTCACGTTTGACGCTAAAAAAAGATATGTCATAATCAGTATAATCAATAAAATCTAATTTTCCTTGTAAAAACCATGCGTTTTTATTTTCAGGAACTGTATATGTGCCGTAAATTGTTTCATAATTAGATCCAAACATGTGAGAAAAAACCTGATTTTCGCTACTTGAAAGTACACTATATTGTGATTTAGTATCCCAATCACAACAACTTACATTCATTTTAAATCTACCATGACCTGACGTGCATCTAGCAGTCATTGTAAAATTATATGTCTGACCTGGAACAGCGGCACAGATAGTGCCCATTGGAAAACAATGATATGGTTGTCCACTTCTACCATCTTCATGGTTACTATTTAAAAACATTTGAAACAAATACCTAAATACAGGGAACAAATTTGGATTTTTTTCAATTAAATAACTTATTATTGGAAACAAAAATGGTTTATCCAATAATATATTATATGGATATTTTTCTGGAAAGGAAATATAAGTAGACCCATGTACTTTCATACCAGGATCCGTCCATAGTACATTTCCAGATCTATCATCGCCGAACCCTAGAATTATTTCATCAGTCCAACCACTAGGTGATTCCATATGAGCATCATAAAAGAGTTCCATTGGTACTGTACCTATAAGCTGCAATGTAATATTTGCGGATAACAACTTCATATCAGTTAGTTGGGTCTCATTATCTTGTAGAAACACAGGAAAAGAATACCAATCTTTAATATTAGGATTATATGTGGTGGAAATAATCCAAGAATGAATATATTCTGGCACCCAATGACCTCCATCCCCATTATTTTCCCAAGTTGCAGTAGTAATTTCTGTAGATGTTATATTATAAATAACTATTCTGTCTTCTTCATGATAATTGCCCCAATCCAGTTGTGCATAGGGGGAAGAAAACGCCATTTCATGTCCAAACTGTTGGATAGGGTAAGTTCGTCCAGTGCTTTGATTGCCTACATACCAATCAAGATAATGATTATGGCCGTGAATCCACATTTTAATCTGTGGATTGTTTTGAAATAAGTTTGACCACCAATCCATATCCTGCTTTCCACGATATGCGATAGGATCATCCTCCCATGTAGTATCTTCAATAGCTTGATGACATAGAATAATAGTGGTTGTATCTGGATATTTACTCACCATAAATTCAATCCATTCATATTCAACAGGATGGGTCCATGTTACGTATCCCAGTTCTGGGACGACTAAAAAAAGAATACCATCACGCATCATTGCATAAATGGGGTTGTTCATACTGATTTCATCAATAAGTGATTTGGTTAGATTATGTGGATCATCTTTATTCATTTCGTAATCATTTATATCATGATTACCAATCACAAAATGAAAAGGTAGATTTACATGAGAGATTAGATATGCCTTTAAATTATTCTTATATTGATCAACCAGCGAAGGTAAACCAATACCATTTACCTGACCTGTGTTATGGTTAATTATGTCCCCAAGATGTACAGCAAAATCAAGTTGATTTGTAGTATTAATCAAATCATCTCCCAATCTGTCTAAATAATCAGCCATCGCCACTCGAGGAATATGAAAAAAACATTGATATTTAGCTCCTATATGGGTGTCAGCAAATGCTGCAAAACTCAGTTGAGTTTTTGCCGACCCCGACATAGAAAGTAGCTTATTGTTACCACTGAAAAATTCTTTTATAACCTCAGTGTAAATATCACTGGATAATTGTAATTTTACAGAGGAATTAAGAGACGGTGTATAAGTTGTATTAAGAAAAAGAAGAATTACTAAAATTGTTAAACCTTTTATGAATATTTTTCCTTTTATTTTTTTATTTCCCCCCATATTAATTATTTATAATAAGATATTATATATAAATTCTATGTCATCTTTCAAAGCCTTCTGAAAAAAATATTGACTGTCTTGGAATTAAATAAACAAAATAATTTTTAGTACAAACAACATATTATTTTATACCATTTGTTCCATTGTTTTAAAATATAAAATTTAATGTAGAGGTTTGATCGAGGGATTATTGATATGGAACTTATAGAAGAAAAGCCTGGAAAAACAGTGTTACTCTTAGGAAATGAAGCAATAACCCGAGGAGCACTTGAAGCTGGAGTTGATGTTGCAACAACCTATCCTGGGACTCCTTCATCAGAGATAGCAGATGCGTTTTCTGCAATTGCAAATAATTTTGAATTACATAAGAAAAAACCGCCATTTTATTTCGAATACTCAATAAATGAAAAAGTCGCTTTAGAAATATCAGCTGCAGCATCTTTTTGTGGATTACGTGCGTTAACCTGCATGAAGCATGTTGGATTGAATGTTGCAAGCGATGCATTAATGAATTATCTTTATGTAGGATCTAAAGGCGGACACGTCATTGTAACTACAGACGATCCCTACTGCCACTCATCTCAAAATGAACAAGATAATAGATATTTTGCACAATTTAGCTGTATACCTATGCTTGAACCAACGACACCACGGGAAGCAAAGGACATGACAACAACTGGTTTTGAAATATCTGAAAAACTCCAACTCCCAATATTACTAAGGACAACAACACGTTTGAGCCATATACGAGGCACTGTTAAACTCGGAAAATTGCAGAAACCACGCAGAAAAGGACATTTTGAAAAGGATCCTAGACTAATACTTCATCCTGAAACAGCTAGAAAGCAACATCTTATACTACTTCAAAAACTTGACAAGGCAGAAAAAATATCCGATAAATCTACGTTTAACGAAATAATAAAACTTGGAAAGACAACAACTCGAGGAATTGTTACTTCAGGGGTTTCATATAATTATGTACGCGAAGTCGCTGAAGATTTAAAATTAAACATTTCAATACTTAAAATTGGTATGACACATCCTTTGCCTAGGAAAATTTGTGAAACATTCATAAGGTCATGTAAAGAGATATTAGTTGTTGAAGAATTAGAACCAATCCTGGAAAATCAATTTAAAACAATAAAAAGCGATATCGAATCTAATGTCAAATTATACGGAAAATCCACCGGTCACTTCTCCCGTTTATATGAGTATAACCCAGATATCGTTATAAAGGCTTTATCTAAATTATTCAAGATTAAAGATCCACTTTCTAAAAAATTAAAACTAAAAATTCAACTGCCAAGTCGACCACCAGTACTATGTCCAGGTTGTTCACATCGAGCCACCTATTATGCTGCAAAAAAAGCTTCACCTAAAGCAACAATTTATCCAAGTGATATCGGTTGTTACGGTTTAGGAAATGCTCGTCCATTGGAAATGGTTGATCTTATACTCTGTATGGGATCTAACGCAGGTACAGCATTAGGATTTTCCGTTTCAACTAATCAAAAAATTATTTCTTTTATGGGTGATTCAACGTTTTTCCATGCAGGTATTCCACCTGTTATTGATGCAGTGCATCATAACCATGATTGTGTTATTACTATTCTCGATAATCAAACTACTGCTATGACTGGTCATCAGCCACATCCGGGCTCTAAATATAATGGAATGGGGAAAACTGCTGAGTCTATAAAAATAGAGGATGTAGTCAAAGGTTTAGGTGTAAAACATATTGAAATTGTCAATCCAAACAATATTAATGAGACAATATCTGCTTTTAAGAGAGCTTTAGATTTCAAAGGAACAGCAGTTGTAATTAGTAAATCATCTTGTATTCTTTTAGAGCTACAAAACAAAAAAGCCTCAGATAAAATAAAATCATTTTATTTTATTGACCAAGAAAAATGTAATCAATGTAACATTTGTATTAATCAATTTGGATGCCCAGCGTTTTACTATCAAGAAGACAGTACCATATATATTGATAGGATGCAATGTACCGGTTGTGGAAACTGTGTACAAATATGTCCATTTGATGCAATAAAAAGTTGCAATAGAAAAAATTAATTAATTTAATAAAAACAGATAAAGGATTTTATTTATAATATGTTTTTAATATAAGGTTGAAAAACAACAAATGTCCAAGTTGTGGTCAGAACCTTGGGTTGAACTATTACTATAATCCTGGTAGCGGCAGCTTTTAGATCTGCAAACAATGCAGGGAGAAAGGTAAACAATATAAATAATGAATCTTTAATGGCAAAAATATGCCTATAAGACCTATAGGAATCATTGTTGTTGCTTTTCTACTACTCTTTGGTTTTATATTCGGAATATTTACATTGATTGTTGCACCTTTGTGGTTAATTGATATTGGAAAAGAGGTTTTGAATGATTTTTATCTAGTATATTTGGTATATTATTCCATATTTGTATTTGCTGCACCTCCAGTTGCATATGGTTTACTTAAAGGTTTTAAATGGGCGTGGAAGTCTTCTATTATCTTAATTTGCATGGGTATCATCAATTCTGTTTTAATATTACATGGATTTAGCATCGTGTTATTTTTGATACTTATTTATTACATTACAAGACCAAATGTAAAAGCTTATTTTGAATAATTGAAATTCAAACATCAATTACATTTACACCTATTTCTTATTTTCAATTTAAACTCGTCTGACGCTTGACTCTACTATGTTTTCTACAATCAACTTTCTAGCTAAGACCTAAATCATTCGTGACTATGTACGGTGTTTTTTCCTTACATATTAGAGGGTTGTAGAGCAGGAAATGGAAAATTAGAATATAACAGGAGTTAAAGAAAGAAAGTAATTTGAACGAAAGTATTATATAAGGAGAGCAATAGATGTTAATGTGAGGCGATAGATTACTTTTGGAGGTTTATTCTTTTTCATTTCCTCCTCCTTAAATATAAAAATTTGGTGTAATCTTCGCCTCTTCAACTTATATTCTTGAATTGTTTACCTTTTTATATGGAGAGATAATCTATTACAGAAGTTTCAATTAAAATGTTAATGTTATAAATGCTTAAATTAAAACCAGTTAAATAAACATTTAAATATTAGAATATTATTATTATAATTAATTCTTATATTTGGTGGAGGAAAAAAATGAAGAAAAGTAAAAACATTATGAAAGAAACTGGTATTTGGCTCATTGCAGGAATACTTATTTTAACAGCAATAATTATCTCAACACTGAGATTATAGATGTGCAAGTTGAGATAATTGAAATCCCGAGTGGCGCTGGGGTTTACGCAGAGCTTGCTGAGGATGTATATGTCCCCTGTCCTGGGGACGTGGTGGTAACATTCCCAGACTGGATGCCACCAGGTACTGGTAAATATGAAGTATGCGGATTTACCATATTGGATGGTGACCAGAATAGTGGTAATGACAAAACATGTGTTGAAATTTCAATCGACCTGTGTGATATTGAGATAGAGAAAGTGTGGGGTGGAATACTTGGATCTCCTCCAACGCTAAATAAGGTAAAGGCGAATATTAAGAACAATGGTATGGATACAATTGTAAGCTGGGATTTTTCATTCAGTATTCCTTTTACACATGCAGATAATAGTGGTGTCACTATCGCTCCTCTACCCAATGGTAATTCAATAACTGTCTCTTCTAAATTCATAATTTGGGGCACCTCTACACCACCTTCACCCAAAACGGTAACTGTTACAGCAACTGCACAGTGCGGGGATCAAGATGTTGAGATAAAAAATCTACTCAAGCCTGGTTTATTCTTATGGTTAGTATATTAGCCCAAAACCACTCTTCTCTTTCCTTTTTTAATTCCTTAAAATAGATTACGCGAAGCAATTACTTGAATTAACTTTATAAACCAGAGTAGTATCACCCTTCGCAACATGGGGGTCAACTAATTCTGAATGATTTTTTTTCATTCTTTCCTCCTTTCTGACCCCTTGTTCATTCTATAAAACTGCTGGTTTTAAAAGGCAATAATTGTTTATAGTTCTGAGAGTGAAGGGGTGATGGGATGACGACTTTTGGAAAACGTGTTGAAAAAGCTTGGAAAAATATCTATGAAATTAAGCCTAAAAAAGATAAAAAATGAAGTAACTTCTTCTAATGGTTAAGATGTTTATGAAAATTCGGGAAGTTGTGGAGAAAAAACAACTATGGGTGGACCAAGATATAAAGTATTAATCGAATTATTTAACGAAAGAACTGGGGAAGTAGTGAAAATAAAGCGTTTCCATAACCAAGCAGAGTTTGAAGAGTTTTTAGAAGGTTTCAATGCTATGAGATATCCAGGTTATGGTTGGAGATATAAAGATAAAGTACAAAAGAAGGTAAAGGAAGATGAAAAAATTTCTCTGGTATAAAAGATAGACCCTCACCAGTTGGAGGAAGGAAAATGATTGAAGAATGTAATTTTAAATCGAAAATCAGACATCGTGATTCACCCGGATGCAATTTAACTCCTAACGATATTGTTTGCCCTGGTGAAGAAAACTGTATTCTTTATCAAATATATAAAAACATGGGGAGAATAAATGAAAGACCTCCTCTTGAGAGGTTGAAGGAAGGATAGATTTTATATCGATTTTTTAATCTTCCTCCTATTTCCTTCCTTCACTACATATCTGAAATGAAGCTTGTTTTTGTGATAACTGTTACAATAAACAATAGTAAAATTTATATTTTATTATAATATTATAATTGTTAAATTGTTATATTGTTAAGGAGGAAAAAGAATGAAAAATAAAATAGTTGGCATTTCTGTGTGTATGCTGTTGATAGTAGCTGCTTTACCAGCAGTAAATTCTATAGATAGATATTTTGAAAAAAAAAGCAATAATGAGTTTATATCTGATGAAATAATTATGGATGAAGATTGTGGATGTAGCGATTCCATTACAACAGGATATATGTTGGGAATAATGAAGGAAAGATCAATTCCTATTCACCCAGATGAAACATTAGAGAAACCCACAGTCATAGATGATTTACCTGAATATTTTAACTGGATGGATTTTGAAGGGCAGGACTGGACAACACCTGCAAAAGACCAAAGCTCTTGTGGTAGTTGTTGGATTTTCACTGCTCTTGGTGTACTTGACAGTATCATAAACATAAGAGAAAATAGGGCTGATTTAGATGTGGATTTGTCTGAACAGTACGCGCTTTCTTGCCTCACCCGTGCAGGAAACTGCATTGCCGGATGGGTTTATAATGCGTTTTTTTACATAATGTGTAACAGAACAACAGGGAATAATTGTAATGGAATTATCCCTGAATCTTGTTTTCCATATAAAGCAGTTGATGCAGATGGAGTTAATGATTATGGTGATGATAATGATCCAGTTCTGTGTGATGAAAAAAGTGAAGATTGGGAAAATTATTTGATACCTATCTCTGGCTTTGGGAAATGGTACTCTGATGGAAGCCCTGAAGATATTGAAGCAATTAAAACACAGATTATGCAAGACGGACCAATTGGTGCTGATATGATGATTACGCTATATATACATGGAAAAGATAATTTTTTAGATTGGGGATGGGTACATAATGAAATGGATGATTATTACTCATCATCTGAACATTTCGACAGTACTAATCATTGTGTTGTTGTTGTCGGCTGGAAAGACGATCCCTTGATTGATAAGGGGGGTTATTGGATTTGTAAAAACAGCTGGGGGCCAGAATGGGGGTATAATGGTTTTTTCAACATAGAATATGGTAGTTTAAGAATAGATAGTTCTCAGATAGCATGGGTGAACTATGATCCAGATGTTTTAATAAACTGGGAACCTGTTGCTAATGCAGGTGGCATTTACTATGGAGATATTGGTGAAGAGATAAGCTTTGATGGAAGTGGTAGTTTCGATCATGAAGGAGAGATTATATCATATGAATGGGATTTTGGCGATGGTTATAATGAATATGGAATCACAGCTGTACATATGTATGAATCTCCACAAGTATATCCTGTGAAACTTACTGTTAGAGATAATGAAGGTAATACAGTTAATGATACAACCTGGGCGTTTATAGGTAGATCAAATGAACCACCTAATAAACCATCTGTTTTTGGTCCACTAAATGGAAAAAAAGGTACTAAATACGACTATACTTTCTCTGCTGTAGACCCAGATGGTGATGATGTTTACTTCTATATCTACTGGGGAGATATGTATGTTCCAGTGTGGATTGGACCTTTTTCGTCAGGTGAAGAAATAATTCTAAACCATTCATGGAATGATAAATTATCTCATACACTTAGGGTAAAAGCTAAAGACTGTTATGGTTTTAAGAGCGACTGGGCAACACTTGAAGTTAAAATGCCAAAATACAATTTCCTCAATTTGAACTTAAACCTTTTGATTTGGATTTTTGAAAGGTTCCCAAATGCCTTTCCTATTTTGAAATATTTACTGGCACAATCTTTAGGGCAGGATGATGTTAAATGAATAACATTGGAGGTAAAAATATGAAAGAAAAAACTTTTGGAATTTTTGTAAGTGTAATTGTTATTTCAACTATTATTACTCCAGTTGTAGCAACAACTGAAAGCCATGATTTTATGGAATATAATATTGATTTACCTGTTTGGGGGGTTGGTGATGAATGGACATATCATTTCATCGAATCAGTAACAGGTTTTCTGACATATTCTCTTTCAGGGGATTTAACCCTTAAAATCATTGAGGATTCAGGGGAGTCATATGTATTAGAAGGGACCACTAAACCGCAGGGAACATTTACCCTAATAGGAAGTTTAGGATTGAAAACCACAATGTTAACATCTCTAACTATGAAACTTCATATGAGAAAATCTGATCTTGGACTTGAATACTTTAGTGAAAGATTAAAAGGTATATTTTTGTTTAAAATTGGACCCTTTACTTTGCCAATTCCAATTCATGCTGATTTAAATATTGAAGTTGAATTCGAACCTACATGGGTAATTATGCCATTTCCATTATATGACGGTAAATATGGTAACCTGAGTAGCTCAGAATTCTGGCATACCAATAACTACATACGACTGTTTTGGGGAATGATTCCAATTATCGGCCCAATGAATGTATCTTGGCCTATTACGCAAGTACCATATACGTGTTATACAGAAGAATTAACCGTTGATGCCGGAACTTTTAATGTTTGTAATATTTCAGCAGAATGGATGGATGGTTCTCGGTTTGTATCATATTATGCTGAAGATGTAGGAAATGCGGCTAAGGAATTGATATATTTACCACATGGAATGGGTCCAGTAGAACGCTTCCTAATCCTAGAACTTAAGAATTATAGTTATTCACCATAAATAATACATTTTGGGAAGAAAAAAATGAAAAAGATATTACCATTGTTGGTAGTAAGTATTTTAGTCCTATCTGGACTTGAAGTAGGTGCATTATTAGAAGACAAAGAATCTATAAATAAACTAGACGAGGAATATGAAATAGTTATTAAAGGTGAATTACTGGGATACACTGTAACCACTATAAATACAGGGGATGAACCATTTGACGGACATTTTGAAATTAGCATAAGGACGAATGCATCAATTTGGATGATAAAAGAGAACACCGTGTCAAATTTTCACCACTATTTCATGTTAGATCCTAATCAAAGTGCAACACAATTTTTGTATCCTGTTATTGGTTTAGGTCGCACAATATTAACAATAGAAGGTTTTATTTGTAATTATCTAACTGGTGGAAATTATTATCGTTTTGAAATAGAAGAAAATGGTTTCGTCTTTTTATTCTTTATATTATGTGGTGTAATAACAATTCATCTACCATAATAGATTAAAAGAATAACAATCCCTCTCTTTTTTCTTTTTTTTATTCTTTATGTTTTGGAGACAAATTTTTTATTACATTTTTGGCATTGGTTCTTTAATCACAGTAGATGAATCAAATGTTGATAGGAACACATTTTTTGTTAAATTAATAGAATCTTTAGGACAAATATCTTCACAGAGGCCGCAAAAGCAGCATTTTCCCAAGTCTATCTTTGGATATGTTTTAGGATATTTCTCCTTATACTCTTTAGGTACTTCTATCATCTCTATCGCCCGATTAGGACATATCTTAGCGCAGAGCCCACAGCTTATACATTTTTCAATATCATACTTATGTTCTCCTCTATATCTATCTGGTATAGGAATTGATTCATGAGGAAATCTAACAGTCATAGGTTTTGAAAACATATTTTGTAATAATTTTGGTAATATCCTATATTTCATCATATCACCTATCCATATCAGCAGGGCAAATATTCAAACTCCAGTAAACAGCAGGTACATCAGCTATTTGTACTCCTTTTAATAAATGTTCAAGAACAGGTATCATATGTAAAAAATCAGGGCCTCTGACTTTAACCCTATATGGGGTACTATTTCCTTTGCCTCCATCTGGTAAATCTTCTAAAGCTTGTTTAACGATTTTTACAGACTGTTTCATTTCTTCTATACCAATCCAATATCTCGCGTATGCATCTCCTTCTTTTCTTACAGGCACCTCAAAATCCAATCTATCATACACCTCATAAGGCTCTTCTTTTCTCACATCGACATTCATCCCAGAACCTCGTAACACAGGTCCTGTTACTCCTAACCTTATCGCATCTTTTAATTTTAAAACTCCAACGCCCTTCGCTCTAGCATTCATAGCAGGATTTTCTATCTCTTCAAGCTCAATCATCGCATTCATTTTATCTAAAACTTTCAATATTTTCATTTTGGCATTATCTGGAAAATCTCTTCTTACACCACCTGGACATATATAACCTGCAGGGTATACTCTCCCACCTGTAATCAACTCAAATAAATCTAATATATAGTCTCTGTATCCAAAAGCCATTTTAAATCCTGTGTCAAAACCAGTACCCTTCGAAAACACACCATACCATATAATATGAGATTGAATCCTAGAAAGCTCTGCCATTATCACTCTTATATATTTTGCGCGCTCTGGTACCTCTATTCCCATTAATTCATCAACTGTCTCTGCATGGACCAAATTCCAATTTAATGGCTCAAGTATACAAAGTCTATCTGATAAAACAGCATTTTGTATAGGTGTTCTGTATTCCATTAACTTCTCAAAACCTCTGTGTAAATAACCAGGATCAGCTCTAGCAGCAACTACTATTTCTCCATCGATTTTTAATTTTACACCAAAGTTACCTGAACCAGGATGCGCAGGACCGAAATAGAAATCGTAATCTGTATCTTTAGGTACAAGTTCCATTTCTTCAATCATAGTAAATTTTCTCCCGTTCATTTTTCTTATCGTAAAATTTCTCTCTTACGTAGTCTCTCCAATCAAAATCCTTTCTGAATGGAGCTGGACCCTGCCAATTTTCTAAGAAAAGTGGAAGTAAATCCTTATTGCCATTAAATTTGACACCGAATAACTCATGAAGCTCTCGTTCATGAATCTGGGCACTTTCACCCCAAATCGGTGATACAGATTCAACTATTGGTTTGCTTCTATTAATACTTGTTTTAACGGTGACTAGCATCTTATTATCATAAGACCACAAATGATAAGTAAGCTCGTATTCCCTTTTTTCTAACCAATCTGTTACAGATATTGCATATTTCAATTAACTTATTTACATTGATTGATACCCAAATTCTATGCTCTCTTTGAATTCTCCCATCGGTTTTAAATTTAGTATTAATTTCATCAAGTAACTTAATCTCTTTTTTAGTCATTCTATTTAAGCTCCTTAACATGTTCAAAGATTTTCTCACAGGCTTCAAAAACTGCCTCGGGTCTAGGTGGACATCCAGGAATGTACATGGTAACAGGTAGATAATCATCCAACTTTTTAATTGTATTATATGAATCCCAATACATACCACCTGTTATAGTACATGATCCCAAAGCAATTACCACCCTAGGTTCAGCCATCTGTTCATATATTCTTTTTGCCCTTTCTATAGATTTATGTGTTTGATAAC
>SMTZ1_10006619_pt1 | contig 20840 bp, 19 predicted proteins | sample DeeMarSWOR136_30_FD_25667 | JGI IMG/M metagenome (IMG submission 25667) | reverse complement strand
AAAGATATCGAATAACCGGTACATGATTTCAAGGTGGCCGGATATCCTCTCGTTGTAAACCAGGTGAATCGTTAGTCCATCGGCGACGATTGAAGGTGCAAACGAGTTACCATCTGTTTCTGTGACTCTTCTGTCTTCGCTCCATGACACGTTCTTGATCTTGTGATAGATCTCTTTGTTTCCGTCCCTGCTGTCGTTCCAGACGAGGTGCAGTCTATTGAATTCATCGACGGCGAGAACAGGTCTTGCGGAGCGGGCACTGTCGAAGGTTAAGCGCTCATCGATTGACCATGTGCCATTTGATCGATACTTGTAGTAGATTTCATAGTTTTTATCTCGATCGTCTGCCCACACGACGTGCAGTTTTCCCATTCGGTCTACCGCCAGAAACTTACCGTTATTCGGGGGAACGAATGATATGGCGTCATCGTTTGTGAGGCGAACCTCCTCCTGCCATCCGCTCTGGGCACAAAGGGGTTGACTCATAAATGTGATAAGTATTAGTAATGTAAAGAGTTGCCATATGAGGGAGTGGAATACCGAGCAGCTGGGTGAGTGTGGGGCAAACCTATTCCATCCCCATTCTGGACGCGGTGCTATTTCCGTCATTGGCAGGATCACCTCGCCAGTTTACATTATAATAATAAGACGCATGACTGCTATTTGCAAACGAGAATTCATTGGAGCGAAATAGTAATAGTGTGGAATCCACACGCTCACACTGGTAAACAGCGGTCTATCCGAGACGTCTCGTGGAGGTAACAGGTATGGAAGTCGTTCAGTATGAACCAATCGGTTTCATTCATACCCCGTTCAAAGATACGGCAGGAATGCCCATTCAGCCTCTCTGGGCGAAGGGGGTGAAGGGCACTGTCAATATCGACCCGGACTATATTGATGGCCTCATCGATCTGGCTGGTTTTTCCCATATCATCCTGATTTACCACTTTCACCTCTCGAAAGGTTTCTCATTGCGGGTGAAGCCGTTCTTGGATGATAACCAACGAGGGGTATTTGCAACCAGGTCACCCCGGAGACCGAACCAGATAGGAATCACGGTGGTGAGGCTTGAGAGGATCGAAGGCGCAACACTCCATATCCAGAATATCGACGTTGTCGACGGGACGCCTTTGCTCGACATCAAACCGTTCGTGCCTGAATTCAATTTTGCTACCGATGTGCGTATCGGTTGGCTCGAAAGGCGGTTGAAAGAGGCAAAGGATCATGATCGCGGTTATGCTGAATAGACACCGCGGACGAGGATCCACCCGTCTCCACATGTATCCTCGTATTTGTCATGATATGATGCTGGTAACTGGTTCGCATAATGGTGACAGTCATTAATGCTCGTAGCAGGAAGGATCGCCTATGGACGTACAGAAAGCAATTCGCGAGAGGAGAGCGTACAGGTCTCTAGCCCCCGCTGAGGTAACGAGCGGACTCATCAACGACTTGGCAAATCACGCATCCCTCGCCCCTTCGTGTTTTAATCATCAGCCGTGGCGGTATGGGTTCGTGTATGGACCCAAGATGCTTCAGAAGATGCACGCATCACTCATGAAGGGGAACGAATGGGCCCAAGCTGGGTCGATGATCATCACCGTCTACACCCGGAAGGATTACGATTGCGACATCAAGGGGAGGGAGTACTATCTCTTTGATGTGGGGCTCTCGACGGCGTTCCTCATATTGAGAGCGACCGAATTGGGACTCGTCGCACATCCCATAGCAGGGTACGATGAGGATCGGGTGAAGGAAATACTGGGGTTGGAGGACGAGGTGCGTGTCATTACTCTCGTTATCGTGGGAAAGCACGCCGAAACAATCAGTTCCGTTCTCTCAGATAAGCAGGTGGAGGCCGAGGAGGCCCGTCCCGAGCGAATGCCATTCGACAGATTTGCCCATATCTTTCGTTGATCTCATCCGGCATTGTGAGAGTACGGACAACAATCGGGCTGAGCCGGTTTCATATCTCTTCATCTAAAATATTTTATAAGCAGTTATGTACTGGCATGCCCGATGCATGAACGAGACGATGGTCGGGTCCGTCCAATCTCAAGCATCGGGAGGCGGGTTATGTCGTTTCGGCGCATGGTATCCCTCTGGTTAGCTTTCTTCATGGCAGTCGCTGTGAGTTGTGGACAGGGGGAGGAGGGTAACAGAAACAAAATCAATACATTTTCAAGCAAGGAAAAGAGTAGTACCAGACGCCACCCGAATCCTTCTGACTCACGGTCAGGCGGTCGGCTTGTGATCGGCATGCAGCAGGAGCCCGAGATCCTGAATGAAGCTGTAAACTCGATGGTCGCCGGTGTCTACGTCTGCAACCTGATATTCAGCAAGTTCGTAAAGCACAACGAACGGATGGAGCTCAAGCCTGATCTCGTTACCGAGATACCGACGGTCGAGAACGGCGGCATCTCCGAGAACTACTTGACATATACCTATCACCTGAGACCCGAGGCTCGCTGGCATGACGGTTCTCCTGTGACATCGCTCGATGTCAAGTTTACCTCCGAACTGATGGTGAACCCGGATATCAATGTGGAGACGAGGCAGGGTTGGGATATTATCGAACGCATTGAAACACCCGATCCCCACACGGTTGTCTTTCACCTTCGGGAGGTGTACGCGAACTTTGTCGGTGACTGCTTTTACGACGAGTCCGTGCTCCCCCGCCATCTGCTCGAACGCTTTCTCGGCCCCGGCTTTCAAGGGGCTGTATTTCACCGACAGCCGGTTGGTTCCGGACCGTTTCTATTTCACGAATGGGTACCCGGATCGCACATCACGGTAAAAGCCAACAAAAACTATTACGGTGACGGTCCATTTCTTGAGGAGATCGTCATCAAGTTTATCCCTGACGGCAACTCGCTCGTACTCCAGCTTGAAACGGGTGAGCTCATGGGAGTGGATAATGCCCCCAACACCCTCATGGATATCATCACCTCTGTTCCGGGTGTCACGCTGTATAAGAATCCAGCTCTCTTCAACGAACATCTCGACCTCAACTGTGAGAATCTCATACTGCAGGATCGGAGGGTTCGCAGGGCCCTCGCACTCGCCACGAAACGGGAGGAGCTCTCGAGAAAGATATACGACGGCATCTGGATACCGGCCTTCGGGGACGATCACCCCCGTTCACCGTATTTCTCCGATGTCGGGATGAGGATCAATACCTATGATCCCGATGGGGCCGGAAGACTATTACAAGAGGCTGGATGGATGGATAGGGACGGTGATGGCATCAGGGAGAAAGATGGCAAGCCACTCACATTGACCATCACTACCACCACGGGGAGACTCAACAGGGAGCGGACAGAGTTGGTACTGAAAGAACAGTACAGGAGGATCGGAGTTGAGCTGGCGATCCAAAACCATCACCCCACCCTTCTGTTCGCCAGCTATGACGAAGGTGGTGTACTCAAGAGGGGGATGTTTGATATTGCGCTGTATGCGAGTCTCACCCCTCCCGATCCTTCAACGAAGGAGGGTAGCTATTCGGCTGGATTTGTCCCGCCGACGGGACAGAACTACTCTCGTTTCAGAAACGAGGAACTGTCCAGGCTTCTCTCGGACGGGAGCAAAACGGTGACATTCACGGAGCGGAAGAGAATCTACGATGAAGTCGCAAGGATACTAGCTGAAGAAGTGCCGATTATTCCTCTCCTCTGGGTCACGCAGCTCGATGCCATGCCCGTCTCCCTGCGTAACTACCGCCCGAATCCGACTCAGTCCGGTGATACGTGGAACGCGAACGAGTGGTGGCTCGATGACAACCGGGGTCAAAGATGAACCAACGGTACAAATGGCTCATATCGACTGCGATCCTGCTGCTCGTCGTATCGCTGTACCTCTACTTCCAGTATACGGAGCGAGCGACAGGGCCTGTTCTCCAGTTCTGCGGGGGTGCGAGGGAGATCGGTGGATCGTGTCTCCTCGTCGAGAACGATAACGTACGGTTTTTGGTCGATTGCGGATCGCTCGGTTCATCGGGAACCGATATCATCCCTTCCAAACCGGCGGATATCGCTTTCGTCATACTGACTCACGCCCATCTGGATCACTGTGGCCTCTTACCCGAGCTGTACGCTTCTGGTTTCAACGGGAAGGTCTACTGCACGAATCCAACTGCTGAGATCGTTCCGATAATGCTCAAGATGATGAGGGGCATCTCGAGGCGGAAAGTGCCTCGCGATGACTTTGAATGTGCCGTTGGAGGACTCATACCGGTACCCTTCGACAGCATGTGCATCGTGGATAATATCTCGATTACATTCAGGAGTGCCGAACACCTCCTCGGTGCGGCGTTTGTCGAGATCATCATAGCAGGGGACGGTGCGAAGACGCGGCTCGTCGTCTCCGGCGATCTGGGATCGGGCAACTCGCTTCTCCTTCCGCCCATCAATCACTGTCGCGGTGCTGACTACCTCGTCATGGAATCTACTTACGGTGGAAAGGTTCGTGGGAACAGAGATCTCTCGCCGATGGATCGACACAGGACCTTTGCCACCGCACTGGGCAAAGCGCTCAGACGCGGCGGGGACGTCCTGATACCGGCATTCACGCTGGGGAGGACACAGGAGGTAATGGCCGTTATAGATCTTTTCAAGCGCGAAGGAGTCATTCCACAAGGTACCGAAGTATACGTTGACAGCCCGACCGCACGTACGATAACGGACGTTTACAGGCGTTTTCGGGATGAGCTGTCCGCATGGGCGCGTGATTTCTACGGTGATGAGATACTCAGCTCTCCAGACCTGCGTGAGGTGAGGAGTAGAACGTCCTTGAAGGTCCACGAACGCTCTCATCGTCCGACGATTTTCATTTCGTCCAGCGGGAATCTCGGGCACGCCAACTCTCCAAGACATCTTATGAGGATGTTTCACGACAAACGAAACCTTCTCTGCATCGTCGGATACCAGTCGCTAGGTTCTCCCGGGGCACGACTCCGCGCCGGTGAAAGCCCGGTGCTTATCCGGCACCAGTCCCGGGGAAAGTTCAAGGAGGAGTGGATCGCACCGGTTCTCGAGGTGCTGAGATTCGATTCCTTCTCGGCGCATGCGGATCAGGAGGGATTACTCGAGTGGCTGGAAAATATTCAGGGAGTAAAGAGGATTTTTCTCGTCCATGGAGAACCTGAACAGGCCCAGGCTCTGGCGTGGAAGATACGGAGCGACCTGGGTCTTCATGTCGAGATACCGGAACGTGGTGACCGATCGGTTCTATCTCCCTCTTCGGATCAGTCACTCCAGTCGGGGATTCCGGTACTTCAGATGAAAGGAGAGGGTAAGCCAAACTTATTAGCTGCAAGTAGTTAGTTCGTTCCTGTCTGTGCTGACGAATGGCTGGCCGTTGGTGGGAGAGATGAAAGTCTTTATTGTAAAGAGAGTCGCCCGGATTATCCCGCTGGTGATCCTCATCTCCATTGGGACGTTCGCACTTCTCCATCTCGCTCCTGGAGGCCCCATCGGTATTGTATCGGGGAACCCGAAGGTCAACGAGGTCGATCTGGCAAGGATCAGGGAACATTTTGGGCTCGATAAGCCTTTACCTGTGCAGTATCTGATGTGGTTCCGCCAAGTTTTCATTCGTTTCGACTTCGGAAGGAGCTATGTCACGGGGAGACCGGTTTTGGGGATGATCTTGGAGCGTGTTCCGGCCACCCTCGAACTCATGGGTACCAGTTTCATAATAGCCCTTGTGCTCGGCATTGTAGTGGGTATTATCTCCGCTCTTCGACGGGATGGCTTTATCGATCATCTTTTCTCGATCATCTCGACAGTCGGTCTCTCCACACCGGTTTTCTGGTTGGGCCTGATGGTGATAGCCATCTTCTCATTGAAACTCGGATTGCTGCCGAGCGGTGGGAGGGTGACCATAGGCGGGCCGACATCATTGACTGATCATCTGAAGCACCTCATTCTCCCAGCGTCTGTTCTTTCTCTGACGTACCTGGCCTCATGGAGTCGCTACATGAGAGCCGGTTTAGTCGATGCGATCAAACGGGACTTTGTCAGAACAGCGAGGGCCAAAGGGCTCGGTGAACATACAATAGTTTTCAAGCATGCACTGAGGAACGCTGTCCTACCGGTGATCACGATCGTCGTTATGCAGATACCTTCTCTCTTCACTGGGGCAGTCATTACCGAGACGGTGTTTTCGTGGCCCGGAATGGGTAGACTGTTCTATGAGGGACTCCAGCGGTACGATTATACGAGGGTTCTCGGGATTGTGGTGATCTCATCGTTGCTGATTGTTCTTTTCAATCTGGTGGGAGACCTCCTCTGTGTCCTGATCGATCCCCGGATTTCGCTCCACAGAAGGAAAGGTCCAGCCATTGCGCGATCGAGGTTTGGTGCTGCTCTCTAAACCGGGGGCGGGAGATGAATAGGTAGCAATGGTACGAGCCGTCCAGAATAAGGATTCGGATACGATTCGATTGGGGGAAGAGGTGACGGAAGATGGGTTATATCATCGCCGACGGGAAATCGACCGGATGCAGGAACCTGTTTCATACACCAGGAAGGGCTCTCTGGAGAGATTCCTGAGGTGCAGACAGGCTACACTTTCCCTCATTCTGATCCTGCTCGTTCTCATGGTCTCTGCCTTTGCGCCTCTCTTTTCCCCGTACGGCAGGGATGATATCAACCTTGATAACATCCTGACCACGCCCTCTGCCGAGCACGTGCTGGGAACGGACGAACTCGGTAGAGATGTCTTCACACGGCTCTTGTACGGCGGACGGTTCACCCTTTTCTTCGCGCTCGCTGCTGTCGCGATCGCAACGGTCATCGGAGTGATCCTCGGCGCCATTTCGGGATATTTTGGCGGGAGCACAGATCATCTCGTGACGGGGACGGTTGATCTCTTCCTCTCCATACCCGTTTTTCTCGTTCTCCTGATCGTGATGGCACTCGGCGGTGGACGAGGGTGGGTGATTCCCGTGGTGATCGGGATGACGTCATGGATGGAGACAACAAGGCTTGTCAGGTCAGAGTTTCTCAAACTGAGAGAAGAGGGTTTTGTGGAGGCGGCTCGCTCCATTGGTGCACACGATGTTACCCTCGTCTTCAAGCATATCCTGCCGCACGCGCTACCGCCAGTCATTGTTGCAGCAACCGTCGGTTTCGCCCAGGCGATGCTGATCGAGTCTGCGCTCAGCTTTCTCGGATTCGGAATCCAACCGCCGCTGCCGACGTGGGGAAACATGCTCCAGAATGCACAAGTCTTCTTGCGTAGATCCCCCGTTGTGGCGTTCGCTCCGGGTTTCATGATCTTCATCACGTGCCTCTGCTTCAACTTCGTGGGTGATGGGGTGAGGGGGGCACTTGCAAGCCGATCCCGATCCTGTTAGTTTAGGAAAGAGATAACCCGTTACAGAACGATAATAGCCCTGTAAGCATTGGATCCTGGATGGCTGAGAAGATCAAAGCAGTCGGACTCGTCTCTGGCGGCCTCGATAGTGCACTCGCCGTTGCTGTTCTCAGGAGGCTCGGAATCGATCTCCTGGGTCTCCATTACTATAACGGTTTCTCTCCCGGCTCGCTGAGGAGCGAGGTTTATGGAACAGAGGAACCGGAGAGCCGGTTTACGAGAAAGGCTCTCGAGCTCTCGGAAGTTCTCGGCATTCCCGTTGAAGTCATCGATGTCTCGGTTGAGTTCCTCCACATGCTCGTTTCACCGCAGCACGGATACGGGGCGAATGTAAACCCGTGCATCGATTGCAGAATCTTCATGCTGAGAAAGGCGAAGGAACGCATGGAGAGAGAAGATGCGGGATTTGTCTTTACCGGAGAAGTTCTGGGGCAACGGCCGATGTCCCAGCACAGGCGTGCTCTGGAGCTTGTGGAACGGCAGAGTGGGCTCCAGGGACTCCTCCTGCGTCCCTTGAGTGCGAAACTCCTTCCACAGACGATCCCCGAGAGGGAAGGGTGGGTGAACCGGAACGAGCTCCTCGATATTCAAGGTCGCTCAAGAAAGCGGCAAATCGCATTGGCCGGGGAACTCGGTATCAAGGGATACTCTCAGCCGGCAGGAGGCTGCACCCTGACCGATGAGAATTATGCAAGGAAGTTCAAGGATCTCTTAGAGCATCGGGATCCGAAATCTCTCACTCGAGATGATACACTCTTGCTCGCCGTCGGTCGTCATTTCCGCCTTTCTCCCCTGGTCAAAATCGTTGTGGGAAGAGATGAAGAGGAGAATACATATATCGAGCTTCATGTTGGCGAAGGGTGGATAGCCGTACCCATGGACGTCCCGGGTCCGACAGTTCTCATCCAAGGTGAGACGGGAACAGAAGAGATCAGGACATCGGCTGCAATTGCAGCCCGGTTCAGTGACGCAAAGTATCATCAGCATGTGAGGGTACTCGTGAAGAAAGGTGAGAGGGAAGAGATCCTCGAGGTAACTCCTGCAGAAGATGACTTGGTAAACAGGCTCCGGATTTAATTTCCTTCCTTATTTGGTGTTACTCCTCGGCAGGTGTGATCGAACGTTTCGATCAGCACTCGATGACTCTCGAAAGCGAGAGGAGGCAGGTCGTTCGTTTTAAAGAACTGAACATCGTCGGCATCATCTCCGGCCGTAATCTCTCCCTCGAACCTCATGAAGTGGTAACCGATGATGAGGAGGGCGGTCTTGTAGAAGTCGCTGTTCTGATAGATGATATCGATGAGCGAGGGATCGTACGCCGAGAGCCCTGTTTCCTCTTTCAACTCTCGTCTCGCAGCTTCTGAGGGGCTTTCACCTGTTTCCACGAAGCCACCCGGAAGTGCCCAGCGGTTTATTCCGGGCGGTCGGTTACGAAGGATGAGGAGCAGGTGGCCGGATCCGTCAGTGATGAGAGCTGTGGCCGCCGGGATCGGATTCTCGTACACGAATCGTTCTTCTTTTTCGCAGTAGAGCCTTATCCTGCCTTCGACCTTCCTCGTACCCAAGGGGTGTCCGCAGTAAGGGCAGTACCTTTTTTCGGTGTCCATGCGCATCTCCAATCCAGTTTCAAGCAAGATAAAAAAAGGTTGGTGAATCTGCAAGTTGAAGATTGAACGAATTGTCATCCGCGAATCACAGGATCCGGCCGCTCTCTGGCACACTCTCCCGGCTCATTTTCCATTGCTGATCCCAACAGATTCGGGTAGCATACTCGAAAGTTTCATATTACCGGAAAGGATCAGGAGTATATGAACGCCCCCTCCGTCGCTGTCGTAACATGCATCGCATACATTGTAGCGTACCGGTACTACTCACGGTTCCTGGGGAGCCGAGTACTCAACCTCGATCCTGCTCGGAGGACACCGGCGAGTGAGTATGAGGACGGTGTCGATTTCGTTCCCACCAAACGCGTGATACTGTTCGGCCACCACTTCGCCTCCATTGCAGGTCTGGGACCTATTCTGGGACCTGCCATTGCCGTAATCTGGGGCTGGCTGCCAGCCGTACTCTGGATCTTGCTCGGTTCTATCTTCCTCGGCGCTGTACACGATATGGCCACTCTCTTCGTTTCCCTCAGGAATCGCGGTCGGTCGATCGGCGACGTGACGAGTTCACTGGTCGGCCCCCGGGCTCGAATTCTCTTTCTCCTGCTCATCTTTTTCACTCTCTCATTGGCCATGGGCACCTTCGTTCGGATTATCGCAACGCTCTTCTCTGATAGCTTTCATCCGGAATCTGTCCTTCCTGTGATGGCACTGATCTTCCTGGCTGTGATAGTCGGTTTCCTGGTGTACAGGCGGGGGACACAAATTGCTCCCGCCACAATCGTTGCTCTCGTGATCATGTTCATCACGATATGGCTCGGAATCAGGTTTCCCGTCCGGGGAGTAGAACAGAACTGGTGGGCTTACATCCTTATCGTATACGCATACATCGCCTCGGTACTCCCGGTGTGGCTTTTACTCCAGCCGAGAGATTACCTGAATGCCTACCAGCTCGTCATCGGAATGATTTTAATGTATGTTGGACTGTTCATCTTACATCCCACGATCTCTGCTCCCGCGGTGAATCACGCTCCCACGGGCGCCCCATCCCTTTTCCCGTTCCTCTTCATCACCATTGCGTGTGGGGCCATCTCGGGCTTTCACAACCTCGTTTCGACGGGTACCACATCCAAGCAGCTCGCCGGCGAACCGGACGCCCGGCCGATCGGATACGGAGGCATGCTGGCTGAAGGTGCACTGGCAATTGTTGTGGTGCTCGCATGTACTTCCGGTGTGTCTCTTCCTGAATGGTCTGGGCACTACTCCTCATGGCAGGCCGCGTCAGGTCTCGCGGCAAAGATGGAAGCGTTCGTTAATGGCGCGGGCACCTTCATCTCAAAGATTGGCATTCCGGTTTCAATCGCTGAGAGTTTCATCGTGGTGATGGCTGTTGGTTTTGCGATGACCACACTCGATTCGGGCACCCGACTCCTGCGCTATAACTTGGAGGAACTCGGAGAGAGCCTTCATGTGAAACAGCTCACGAACAGGTTCGTCGCTGCACTTGTTGCGGTGCTCGGTATCGCATACTTCAGCCTGATGACGGTGAAGGGTAGACCGGTTGGATTGGCCTTGTGGGAGCTCTTCGGAACGACGAACCAGATTCTTGCAGCCTTGGGATTGCTCGCCGTCTCACTCTTTCTCTATCGAATGGGCAAGCCGATCGTCTATACCTTGATTCCGATGTTGGGCATGATGGTGATGACAGTGACCGCAATGATTTTGAAGATCAAGGCAAACTTCGCTGCCCGTCACTGGCCCCTGCTCATCGTCGGGTGCATCATCCTTATACTCGTCGTATGGCTTGTGATAGAATCGATCATTGCATTCAGGCGACACCTTGACGCTGGCGCATCGCCGGAGAGATAGCAACGTGAAAAAGCGCTTTGATGCAGTCGGGCTCGGATACACGGCGCTCGATTACCTCGGGATCATACCTCACTTTCCAAAGGAAAATCACAAGCTCGAGCTCTCGTGTTTGAAAATACAGGGTGGAGGCCCGAATGCAACCGCCCTCGTCACCGCGAGGCGCTTGGGCCTCCAAGTCTCCTTCATCGGGAAGGTTGGGGATGATGAATTCGGCTGTCGAATGCTCGAAGAGCTCCGGAGAGAAGGTGTTGACCTATCATCTATGATTGTCGAGCCCGATGCATGTTCACAGTTCGCGTTCATCATGGTGGATGAACGAACAGCCGACCGGACAATCCTCTGGACGCGGGGGAGTGTTTCGAGAATTCAGCCCCGCGAAGTCGACCGCGGTCTCATCGCCTCTGCCAGGGCTCTCCTCATCGACAGTCTCGAACCGAAAGGGGCACTGGTTGCAGCCCATGTTGCTCGTGAGAGCGGTATACCGGTGGTCATCGATGCTGGCACGCTTCGAGAAGGTGTGCGTGAAATACTGCCCCTCTGTGACTACATCATTGCGAGCGAAGTCTTCGCCGATCAGATATCCGATGGCAGGGGGATCAAGGAAGCACTCAGACAGATTTTCTCATTCGGCCCGAAGGCGGCAGTGGTAACGAGGGGGGAGAGAGGGTGCGAGGGCCTTTCCCATGAGGGGATGTTCACGTGTGAAGGATTCAGCGTTGCAGCGGTAGATACGACCGGTGCAGGTGATGTGTTCCATGGAGCTTTTCTCTTCGCCGTCGTTCAGGGCTGGGACCTGGAAAAGGCGTGTATCTTTTCGAATGCGGTGGCTGCCCTCAAGTGCCGCAGGTTGGGTGGGAGGAACGGAATTCCGGATCTTACCGAAACATTGGCATTTCTCTCAGCGTTGAGGCCAGATGTCACATTCCCGGTGGTTGAGGATGGGAATAACGATCGGCCGTGATGACTGGAAGTGACGTACCAGTCATGTGACGGCAAAGTGCTCCCATGTTCCCTTTGCCAAATCGAATATGATCCACCCTGGAGGCTCGAGAAGCCCCATGAGGTCTCCCGGATTGACGAGGTATGTGTTTCCGATTCTATCGGCTTTCTTTTTATGGGTATGTCCGTAAAAGACAGCGATATAGTCACCTGTGCTAGCGAGACCCCTCGCGAACTCGGGCCGGTGCGTGAACGCGACCTTTCCATTCTCCGTCTGGATGAATCCAAGTTCTCCATGGAGCTTAATACTAGAAAACTTCTTGGCGACTTCAAGTATCCGGAACCGGTCTCCTTCATTATTCCCGAAGACAATGTGAACCTCACCATTGAACTGTGAAAGCCGGTCGAGCACAAAGGGAGAGCAGAGGTCACCACAGTGGAGAATGGCATCAGGATTTTGTTTGTTTATGTTCGCTATGACGTGTTCGAGAATCTCAATGTGATCGTGAGTATCACTCATCACTGCGACCTTCATACATGTTCCTTTCTACGTTTTGGATTTTCAATACAGCGTTTCACCCTAACTTGATAGTACCGTTGAGGCTGTCCAACATTATATCACGTTTTATTTGTTGTTGACATGTCTTCATCGTCGATAGGATAGTATCGCCAAAGATCACTTACTGATCCGAACCGGCTGGTTCGTGTTTTATTGAATTCGGAGAAAAGCGATGAGTGATTTTGTTATCGTTCTGGTGACCACGTCCAACAAGGATGAGGCTCAGGCGATCGGGATGCAGCTGATCAATGCAGGTGTGTCACCCTGTATCAATGTGATTTCCCCATGTTTTTCGATATACCAGTGGAAGGGTGAGGTGCACAGGGATGAAGAGGCACTCATGATAATAAAGAGCGAGATGGGTGTGGTCTCGACGGTGACGGAGATCGTCGAAAAGGCTCATTCCTACGACGTACCTGAGATTTTAGTTGTTCCGATTGCAGACTTATCCGATAAGTACCGAGCCTACCTTGAGGGCTTCCTCCGAACCTGACGAGAATAGCATCCACCATGTGGGCATCCGCTCCCGCACCTGTACGGTCATCGGTACGCCGATCCTGATCCAAATACTCCAGGGAGCGCAACCTTCTGGGCACACCTGTAATCGAAGATATCCAAATCATTTGAGTGATCTGTCGAGTTCTCGGGCATGTGGCACATCTCTTGAATTTTATCCCGTGAAGCCGGAATCCCTGTCTCGTTTGCGGACTCACTGGAGAGAGTGCCTATGCCGCGGGATAAAGAATCTAAAATCATTGATTTTAAAACGATTAGAGATAAATGGAGGGGGTCCATCAGCTGCTGCATTATCGCCAGAGACGAGGAAGAGTTCGTTACCGATGCTATTTACAGTGTCAGGGATCTGGTCGATGAGGTGATCGTTGTCGATACAGGTTCTTGCGACCGTACTGTTTCTGAGGCTCAACGGTGCGGTGCCAAGGTGTACCGGATCAAGTGGAATTACAATTTCAGCGAAGCCCGCAACCACTCCATTTCAATGGCGACGAAAGAGTGGATACTCATCCTCGATGCAGACGAGGCAATCGCTGCAGAGGATCACGAGCGCATATGTCATCTCACGAGAGACCATGACCATGCGTCTTTTCTCTTCGATCAGATTACATACACGAACGACTCCTCGACATTCGGGTGGGAGCCGTTAACGAGCAAGACAGAGATGAGTCGTGGTGCCCTTGGTTATTACCGTTATCCGCAAGTGCGTTTTTTCCGGAATGAGGGCTTTATCCGTTATCAAGGCGCAGTACACGAAAGCGTTGAAACCTCTCTCAAGGAGAACGGCATTCCAATACAGAGAGCGAATGTCGCTGTACATCACTACGGAAGACTCAGGCGGTCGGACAGGATCTTTCGTAAGTCACTCTTGTACATTCACCTGGGGCAAAATAGGTTGCATCAGGATCAAGGAAACACCAGGTACCTTTACGAGATGGCTGCACAGCTCCTCGATCTAGGGCACATCGATGGAGCGATGGAACATGCGAAGCTGGCGTTCATGCGAGAGCCCGATAACTGGGAAGTTCTCAACCTGCTGGGTCTCGTGCTCCTCAGGCATGGTCGAGTGCACGAATCCGTTGAACTCTTTCGCAAGGCACTCGAATCCGGAAACGCCGCCCCGGAATTGTACAACAATTTCGGAGTGGCCCTCATGGAGAAGAATGAAGCTGCTGAGGCTCTCCAAGTCTTCATCCAGGGCATGGAATTAGACGGCGACAACGCACAGCTCCTTCGCAATGCAGCATTGGCGAGCCTCAGGCTTAACATGATTGATAACGCTTCCACTTACATTTCGAAATCGGTGGCGATCGATCCCTTCGCGCCGCAATCACACGTTATCCATGCTGAGATCCTTACTCGGATAAGCGATTTCGACGGCGTCATCGAAGCATTGAAAAAGATCAGGTTCCTGCCTGGAACAGACCTCAAGGTTTACCTCAAGTCAATACATATATACACAAAGATCAAGATGATCGATAAGGCAGAGGAGATTTTGGAACGGGCGATGGAAGAGTACCCGTGGCATGACGGATTAGTCTTCATTTCCGGAAAGATCGCCGAGATTAAAGGTGACGAGGAGAAAGCGATCTCCATCTACAAACGGCTGCTGGCCATCAGGCCAGGCAACATCGATGTGCTGAACAGTCTCGGTTGTATCTTGGAGAGAAAGGGCAACTTGCGAGAAGCGCTGGTCAGTTTCCAGGAAGCATTCAGGCTCGATCCAAACAACCTGCAGGTTGAAGTGAATCTCGGTATCGTGATGGGGGAGCTCGGAATGCATGATGATGCTGAGTGTCAATTGAGGGAAGCGGTCGAAAGGATTGGGGACTCGGGCTTCGCGTGCAACGCACTGGGGTGTCTCCTCGGCAAGCAGAGCAGGTACCATGAAGCCCTCGTTTACTTTACCAGGGCGGTCGAGCTCGAACCGGAGAATGCCGCGTTCTGCCTCAATCTCGCTATGACCTGCGAGAGGTTGCATATGTACGGAAAGGCCACCGCCTTTTACAAAAAAATGGCTCTCATTGATCCCTCTGCTGTTCCGCTGGCGCAGGAGAGATTGGAAAGATTAAAAGAATCAATCTTCTCGTAAAGGGTATCCATCGCCGAGAGGCTCGTGAACTTCTCCTCAGATGGTGCGGTTTCCCCGGTGAAGGACTGGTTCCAAACTTGCATCGAGAACGCGAAATGTGAGAAGATGTTGTCTCATCATCGAAAGGATTTCCTTACCCCGCGAAACGAAATGACCTTCACGGGAGGTTGGTCTTGGGAACGGTTTCGATAGGTCTCGCGCTGAGCGGTGGAACGGCAAAGAGCGTTGCTCATATCGGAGTCATCAAGGCATTAGAAGAGAGTGGTATCACGATTGATTACCTCAGCGGTACGAGCGGGGGTTCCATCGTTGCGGTTCTCTATGCAGCGGGTAGATCGATTGATGAATTGGCTCAACTCGCTGAGGGAATGCGTTGGAGGAAATTAGCAGGTTTGACCTTACCAAAACTTGGTCTCCTCTCGAGCGAAAAGATACGGGAGTTCATCGTCGATGCGGTCGGTGATCTCGATTTCGATCAATTGAGAATTCCGACAGCTGTCGTTGCAGCCGATCTTACCACAGGGATGAAGAAGGTATTCCGTGAGGGAAAAGTGGCCCTGGCGTGCCAGGCGAGCAGCAGCATACCCGAGATCTATTGTCCTGTGGAGATTGACGGACATTGTGTAGTTGACGGCGGGTTGATTGAGTATCTCCCAGTAGAAACGCTCGCCTCGTTCGGGGAGATATTCAAGATCGGAGTCAATCTGGGTAAGAATGAGGGCATCCTCCGCAGCAAACCGCGCCACCTCCTCGAGGTTATCATGCAGGTGACCGGTTTCGTGTCCCAGCAGAATGCCACCATCTCAGGGCGGAAAGCGGATTTTATCATCTCCCCCGACCTCGAACGATTCGGAGCGTTTGCGCTGCACAGGGCGTCGGATATCATTACGGCGGGATACATAGAGGCTCTCAAAGTTCTCCCGCAGCTACACGGTGCGATACGGTCCTACCGGTCGTTGAGCAACAGGTTGAAGCGGTTGAGACGGTCACTATTCACCGCGCTCTCTCCTTCTCATCAAGATATACAATAGACCCAGGTGGTCGGAAAAAATTCGCTTTGACAGGGGTGGCTCAGTTTCTGTACTCTGGTCACGCAAGATCCCGGACGGGAGGAGTTTCGACACTGATGGAGGAAGGCTCGTACCGATGGTAAAGAAGGATCTGCAAGGAGCACAAAATATAGCACTCCTCACGGATTTCGGCTGGCATAACTGGTATCTGGGCGTCATGAAAGGTGTTATCCTGGGCATCAATCCGAATGTTCGTATCATGGACCTTTGTCATGACGTCTCAAGCCAGGATGTGCGTGAGGGAAGTTTTATCCTGGGAAACAGCTTCAGGTACTTTCCACGGGGCACGATCTTCTTATGTGTCATTGACCCGGGTGTCGGTGGAAAGAGGAAAAACCTGGTGGTTCAAACGGAAGATTACTATTTCATCGCACCCGATAATGGGATTCTGAGCTCCATTTTCGAGAAAGCAAAGGTAAAAAAGGCCTTTCATGTCAAACCGGGCGAATATACGCTGACACTTAAAGGTTCCACATTCTATGGGAGAGATATATTTGGTCCCATCGCGGCTCATCTATCGCTTGGTGTACCTCCTGAAAAGATAGGTGAGGAGCTGACATCGGTCTTGACAGTTCCTGCCTTGAGACCATTCGTTAATGAGCAGGGAGAAGTATCGGGCCGGGCAGTATATGTCGATTCGTTCGGCAACATTATCACGAACATCGGAGAAGATTACCTTGAATCCGTTTTTCCTGATGGGGTTCCATGGGACGATTTTACGATTCGCCTGGCCGGTGCGAGAATCAAGGGTATCAGAAGGTACTACGAACAGGGAGAGCAGGGTAAGCTCATGGCACTCATCGATAGCTGGGGGTACCTCGAGATTGCTGTCAATAAAGGAAACGCTTGGAATAAGCTCGGACTAAAGGAAAAGAAGTCCCTGGAGATCTTCCTGACCGCACAGGTTCTGCCCACGCCGTCGAAACAGTAATGGCTTTTCATGTGACAATACTGGGCTCAGGCACGGTTATACCTGCAGCGGACAGGGGAGCGACGTCACTCCTCGTTGAGACGAAAGATGGACCGTATCTGTTCGATTGTGGGCCTGGGGTGTTGGAAGCGCTTGAAGAAATAGACTTTTCCTACCACTTGCTGAGGAAGATATTCATTACTCACTTTCATCCTGATCACACGCTCGATATCGGGCGTCTCCTCACTGCAATTCATGTCGATCGTACCTATCCAAAGGGTGAATCCCTGACCTTCTTCGGACCGCTCGGTCTCGTCGACTTCATTGAGCGGTGGAATAGTCTCTATAGATCGACCATCCCCACATGGGATTTCCTGAAGCTCATCGAGGTCGGGGAAGGAGAGGTACACGTCGGTACAGATATTACGGTGTCGGCGGCAGCCGTTGACCACCTCAATCAGGCGGCTCTGGCCTACCGGCTCGATTCAGGGAACTCGAGTCTTGTTTTTACCGGAGATACTGCTTATACTGAATCCTTGGTCAGGTTGGCACGGAGTTCCGACCTTCTCGTATCAGAATGCTCCTTCCCGGACGATCTTCGAATGGAAGGGCATTTGACACCATCGGATGTCGGGCGTATCGCCTCACACGCGGGCGTCGGCAAGGTTGTGCTGGTCCATCTTTATCCCGTGTTTGGAGGTTTGGATCCGGTTGTCGATGTAAAGCAGTACTACGATGGACCGGTGATCGTCGCGAGAGACGGTATGTCATTCGACCTCTAGGCGATTCGTAGGTCATAAAATTTCAATCGTTCGTTCTATCACGAGGGAGGAGGAAATTTCGATGAAGATTACGCTTTCGGTAATCAAGGCTGACATCGGTTCGATCGGTGGACATATCAAACCTGGCGAGCGGTTAAAGTCACGGGTTCGAGATTTCATCGAGGACAAAGGAACGAAGCTCATCAACGACTACTACCTGAGCTCGACAGGGGACGATATCGCAATACTCATGAGCCACAGCCGTGGTGAGGGCGACAGCGAAATACACAAGCTTGCCTGGGATGCATTTGTAGCCGGAACCGAGCTTGCCAAGGAGATGGGGCTCTACGGGGCGGGTCAGGATCTGCTCAAAGATGCTTTCAGCGGAAACGTCAAGGGCATGGGGCCGGCAGTCGCTGAAATGGAGTTCGAGGAGCGCCCCAATGAACCGTTTCTCTTTTTCGCAGCGGACAAAACAGACCCGGGAGCTTACAACCTGCCGCTGTATCTCGGATTCTGTGACCCCATGTACTGCAGCGGCTTGATGCTCAGTCCACAGATGGCGAAAGGTTTTACATTCAATATTATGGACGTCTCGCACCTGGAGGGTGATAGGATCATTTCGCTGAATGCACCGGAGGATATATACGATATGGCAGCACTTCTCAGGGATAACCAGCGCTTCGTGGTGGAAAGGGTATCTTCCCGTACCAGTGGCGATGTCGCTGCAGTGGTGAGCACGACGAGACTTCATAATATTGCCGGACGGTACACCGGCAAGGACGACCCGGTAATGCTCGTGAGGGTTCAGGGTGGATTTCCTGCGACCGGTGAGGTCCTCTCCCCTTATGCAAAAGGGCATTTCGTTGCCGGATTCATGAGGGGAAGCCACCATGGTCCCATAATGCCGGTGATTCAAAATTCAACGATTTCCTACTTCGACGGTCCTCCTGTCGTGAGTTGCGCTGCTTTCTGTGTCCATGATGGGAAACTGACGGAAGTGGCTGATGCGTTCGATCACCCCTTCTGGAACTACGTGCGGGATGGCGTCTCTCGCAAGGCAATAGATATCAGGGAGCAAGGTTTCTCGGGACCTGCAATGCTGGGGTACGACGAACTCGAGTACGGTGGCATCGTCGAGAGGCTCAACAGGGTCGATGGGAAGTTCTCGGTCAGGAAGTAGGACCATAAAAGGGTGAAATTGGCCGGCTATCGATCTTTCGCCGTCACTTACGTTTTAGACGGAAACAAAACCTCCCACTGTGCAGTAATTAATATGTACGGTGAATTTCCGGGAGGTTAGCATGATGAAGAAGAGATGGATAATCCCGATCATTCTTGTCCTGGTATTGATCCTACCATCGGCTCTCTCTGCCGTCCGGCTCAAAGAAACGTGGCACAAGACCTTTCATGCGAGAAGCGGTATCAAATTTGTGCTGGGGAATACAAACGGGAGCATCGAGGTGGAGGGATGGGACCGGCAGGAGATTGATATCCTCGCTGAGATAAAGATCAAGGCGCCGAGTAAGTCAAAGGCACGGAAGCTCCTCAATAAGCTACACTTTGATATCGATGAGGATGACGATCGTATCGCGATCAAAGCGGACCTACCGAGGTTACGCCAGGACAGTTTCCTCAGCCTGTTCTCTGGTGACAGGACATCTATTTCTATCGATTACACGGTCAAAGTACCGAACCGTACCGACTTGCAGCTTGAGACGGTGAACGGCAGGGTCGCCACCGAAGAGGTATCGGGCACGTTTGACCTTCGAACCACCAATGGTGGTATCGACATGAGGTCGATGGGAGGCGAAGGGGAAGCACATGCTGTCAACGGTGCTATCGAGGCTGTGATTGTGGACTTCCCCGAGGGCGGCGATCTCACCCTGAAGACGGTCAACGGCAGCATTGAACTCAAGCTTCCTGAAGATACCGGTGGGCGTCTTGAGGCGAGAACGATAAACGGTCACATCGATCTGGAGTTGGATCTCAGGGAAACAATCAAGATAAAACGTACATCGGTGAAGGGTATTTTGGGCGACGGGCGAGGCACTATTTATCTCAAGACAACGAATGGGAGTATCTCGATAGATGCAATGTAGTGCTCGTGCCTGCGTTTTTGTGTGGACTGGTCCTTGATCCAGAGAGAGTCGTATCGTTGGTGTATATCAAAAGTGGGTAAGAATCGTCTCAACCAGGAGATGAATTTTCTTAACTTTTTCGGTTTCAATGCATTGAACATTTTGCATATAATACTGAGTGGGGAGGTATCGCAATGGAAGAAAAGCCCAAGCAGAGCACATCGGGATTGATCTTCCTCTTTCTTGAGAAAGAGAGCCGCCTGGTTCGATTTCACGCCGTTCAGTCGATCCTGCTCTGGATTTTTTTCATCATACTGAGTGCCATATTCAGCTGGATGCCGCTTCTGAACGTGCTTCTCTGGATATTCATACTGGTAGTTTGGTTATTCATTATGTACCAGGCGCTGATGGAACGCATGTATGAGCTACCCTTTATCGGAAGGATCGCTCGCCGCCAGGCGTTCGGGGAGGAGGAATAATCTGATCATTGGTGGTGCTGTGCCGGTGGCGAGGTCGTGAAGGATTGCTATTCCCGGGTCATTTCGATGCCATAGGCCGAAATTTCATGTACCCTCATTCAATGGGGAAGGTGAAATAGGGCACGGAAGAAATGTTGAGACGGCTGGCACACCCTGACGGGGTGTTTTTTATATCGAATAAGTGGCCCGCTCCGTTTGTATACCCTTATGAGAGAACCTGATCAGGTAGAAGAAATTCCTCTCGAGACTCTCCTTGCCTGGAAGGACGGTAAGGTCGGAGCGTTCGAGAAGATAGTGAAATCCACTATGAGGCGGGCGTATGCGGTTGCGTTAGGATTTGTGGGAAACGAGGAGGATGCACGGGATCTCTCGCAGGACGCGTACCTGGCGGCTCATCGAGCCAGGAAGCGCTTCGATGTGAATCGTCCCTTCTTCCCCTGGTTCTACAAGATCCTGAAGAACAGATGTCTCAACTATCTGAGAAAGCGCGCCAGGCGCCGAGAGATCTCGCTCGATGTGCTGGAGGATAGAGGGGGCCAGAGCTCGCCCGAAAACCATCTCCTGAGAAAGGAAAGGAGAGAGATGG
>SMTZ1_10001945_pt1 | contig 20844 bp, 15 predicted proteins | sample DeeMarSWOR136_30_FD_25667 | JGI IMG/M metagenome (IMG submission 25667) | reverse complement strand
AGTGTCCAGCTTACAGACGGCAAGACCCACGGCAGTTCGTGGTTCAGCAAGAGCACCGTTGGATGGAGCGGGATGTCCCAAGCCCCGGAAGTCACTATAGACCTCAAGAAGAAAGCGTATATTAGCCAGGTGAAAGTACACGGTATCGGAGGCGGGGCTGCTTTGGTTGAATACCCTCAGTTTATTGCGATTCTTGTCAGTGAGGATGGAAGGAGTTTCGGATTTGTCAGGCTGATGGAGTATGATGATTTGCCGCGGGGCAGGAATGGTAGAATTCCTCATACATTCATTCTCAAAGACCTTGGGGTGGAAGGGCGATTTGTGAAGGTTCTGATGCAGCCGGGCAAAAGTCGGCATCTTTTTTTGGATGAGGTAGAAGTTATTGGAGAGGTAAGGCCGTCGGCTAAGACCAGGGTCCGGCACGGCAAACTCAGGCAATTCACTAACAGCAGCGAATTGATAAGTGCTATAGAGAAACAACTACAACTCAAAGAAAAGATAAATGCTACAATCGAAACGGTTGGCCGACACCGGGACAAACTGAATGCCGATTTCCACAAAATAGTCATTACTGAACTGCAGGAGCTTTCGGCCAATTTTGCACTGCCGACAAACGAATTGTTTCCGGCAGATAAATTAGCTGGATTTAGCAAGGATGTGGGTGTTATCCGCGCCAAAATATACAGGCAGATTTATAAAAAGCCGTATGCTTGTGTGCCTGCAAATCCCATAGAGGTCTTAAACGAAAAGGATATGTCAATTACCGAAGAGGCGGGAGATTTGGGGCTTAATGCTGAGTTCTGGCAGGGAGAATATGAATCGGCTGCAATTAACATTATAAATTGCACAGATAAAACTATGAGCGTATATGTTTCTGTTTCTCCACTGGCTGGTCCGGAAGATGTCACGATAGATAGCAAGGAAACGTTTACTATCAGACGCGGAATTTTTATAAATGCAGCATGGGTTGGGTCAATTGCAGATGCGCTTGTGTTATGGAATGGAAAGTCATTTGAATTAGAGGCGGGTTGTGTTGCACAAATGTGGCTTACGATTTTTAACCCAGAACTAACTGCCGGTGCTTACAAGGGCAGTGTTGCTGTGGCGGCAGTTTCAGAAGGAGAAAAATTGCCTATCGAAACCATACCGATTAACATAAATGTCCCCGAAATCAAATTCCCACAAACCGTCGCGCTTAACAGCTGCTGCTGGGCATATACTCAGGTCTCATTTATGACCAAAAATATTGTTGCTGATGCAGCGGAGGACCTAAATAACCATTATACAAATGTTTTTGTTGTGCACCAGACTATACCATTTCCAAAAAAGGTGTCAAAGGACGGGATCGTTACGATGAAGCCTGATTTTTCAAGACTTGATAACATCCTGAAAATCAACAATTATTGCAGAACAGTTTTATTTTATCTTGGTTTCACAAAAGGTTTGAAGGATAGGGGTAGATTTGGTGAATGGATGAGCAGGCCCTGGAAGAGAGCTTTTACAACCTGGCTTACCGAATGGGTCGAACATCTGAAGCATACAGGTATTAACTATGATAAATTTGCAATATATCCATTCGATGAGACGCTGGGTGATGAATTCTACGATCTGGCCAGGCTGATTAAAAGTATAGATCCGAAAGTCAGGATTTATGCCAACTCTTTCGGTAAAGGCCCTGCAGACTTTATGCGTTTTAAGAATTTGATTGATATCTGGTGTTTGCAGGAGAGATACATTTCCTGGCATCCCGATTGGCTTGCTGCAATCAAAGGCTTTGGCAAAGAGGTGTGGACTTACGAAGCGAAAGGGCCGGGTAAGGCGAACCATCCTTACAATTATTACCGGCTGATGCCTTGGCGAGCTTTCAAACGAGGACAAACAGGTGCAGGTTTTTGGAATTATGTTGACTATTATAAAAATGAAAGCTGGCATGATACCGGCAGACCATACGGATACTACGGGGTCGTTTATGGTTCTTACAATAGCGTTGTCGATACTCTGGGTGAAGATATTGTCCCTTCGAGGCGGTGGGAGACGTGGCGGGAAGGCATTGAGGATTATCAATATCTCTATGAGCTGCTAAAAGCGATTGATTCGACCAGGGAAAGCAATCCGCAAAAAGCCAAGGAAGCTAAACGGATTTTAGATACACAAGTGGATTATGTTCTGCGACAACCTAATAATTGTGATGCAGTTTACGAGGCCAGGCGAAACATCACCGCTGCATTATTGAAACTAAATGATTAGGAAATTCAACCAAGAGAAGTAATTGTTTTACTGTTCTGCAGGAATGCGGACTTTGCAGCCAACAGATTAGGTCTGCTATGGTACTTTTTGGTGATCCGGTTTGAGGGAAAATGTGAAGAAAGTTTCGATTATCTTTGGTACACGGCCTGAAGCCATCAAGCTTTGTCCGTTAGTTCTGGCTCTACAAGAGCATGCAGAGTTTGAGGCACATGTTTGCGTGACAGCCCAACATCGCGAGATGCTTGATCAAGTGCTTGAGACGTTTGACATCGTGCCAAATGTTGACCTAGGACTAATGCAGGTTAACCAACAACTGGCGTCGCTGGCTTCACGAGCCATCAGCGCGGTCGATAGTTACTTGGTGGAATATAAGCCGGATATCGCTCTGGTTCAGGGTGATACAACGACAGTCTTCTGTGCGGCTTTAGCTTCGTACTATCATCGAATACCCGTCGGTCATGTCGAAGCAGGGCTGCGGACATGGGACAAGTTTTCACCGTATCCGGAAGAAATTAATCGGGTTCTCGCGAGCCATATAGCTGACTATCACTTTGCCCCGACAGCGTGGGCAAGAGAGAACCTGCTAAAGGAGGACGTCCCAGCTGAGCGGATTTATGTAACGGGAAACACGGTGATTGATGCACTTCATATTGCCGTTGAGAAGGTGCGGGCGAAAACGCCTGTAATTCCGGCTCTGCCCAAAGAGCTTACCTGTAGCGACTCGGAACAGCCGATAATTTTGATAACGGGCCACCGCCGCGAAAGTTTTGGTCAGGGTTTTAAGAATATATGCACGGCGATTGGCAAACTGGCGCGACGATTCAAAGAAACGGCATTTGTTTATCCAGTGCACCTGAACCCTAATGTTCGGGAACCAGTTTTCCGCTTGCTTGGCGGATTGAAAAACGTGTATTTGATAGAGCCGTTAAGTTACCTGCCATTTGTGCTGCTAATGGATAGGTCCACTGTAATATTGACTGATTCCGGAGGTGTGCAAGAAGAAGCTCCGAGTCTGGGCAAGCCAGTTCTGGTTATGCGTGAGACTACGGAACGGCCGGAAGCAGTGGATGCCGGTACAGTTAAGCTGGTAGGTACAAATGTTGAGAAAATAATAGAAAATACTTCGATACTACTGACCGACAACCAAGCATATACTGCGATGACTAAGGCAGTTAATCCTTACGGGGACGGTAAGGCCTGCGGCAGGATTATTGACGTGCTTAGGGAAAACCTATGAAGCTACCCGCATTCGTACAAGAGAAGCTGGCAGAGATATTGCCGGCAAATTCGCTGCGGAGAAGATTTGCAAAAGGTGCTTTCTGGTCGATTTCGGGCACTGCGATATCGCAGACGTTGGCTTTGGCGGCATCGATTGTAACAGCCCGCATCCTGGGTAAGGTCGGCTTTGGCGAGTTGGGCATTATAGTAAGCACGGTTGGTATGTTTGGCATTTTTGCCGGGCTGGGGCTGGGGCTTACCGCAACGAAACATATAGCACAATATCGTTCTACGGATACTGCGCAAGCGGGCCGAATTATTGCAATGTGTTCTGTAGTAGCGACGCTCTCAGGCGGGGTTATTACCGGAATAATCTTTTTCGCAGCGCCATATCTGGCAGCTCACACTATCAACGCCCCACACTTGGCGATGGAACTTCGTATCGGCTGCGGGCTTTTGTTTTTCAACGCCGTCATTGGTTCGCAAACAGGAGTACTGGCGGGCTTCGAGGCGTTCAAAACCATTGCGAAAGTCAATCTGTTCCGTGGACTAGCGAACTTTCCTCTGATGGTGCTTGGCGTGTATTTATTCGGCTTGCCCGGCGCTGTAGGCGGCAGAGTGGCTGCTGCCAGCATAGGCTGGATATTGAATGAAATTGCGCTGAGGATTGAAAGTCGCAGGGCCGGTGTTTTGATATCGTACAGAGACATACTTGCAGAACTTCCCATTTTATGGTCTTTTTCGGTGCCGGCTTTTTTGAGTCAGGCTATGGTTGGGCCGGTGATGTGGGGCACAAGAGCGCTACTGGTAAACCAAGATAATGGATATGCTGAAATGGGAATTTTTGCTGCGGCTCAAAGACTAATGCTGGTGCTTATTGCTTTGCCCAATCTGGTTTCTCGGGTGTCTCTGCCAATTTTGTCCGAGTTATATGGAACAAATCGAAGAAAGAAATACGGGAGAACATTATTGATGCTTGTTTGGTTATACTCAGCATGTTGTCTTGCTGTAATGATACCAATGAGTGTATTCAGCCGGCAGATAATGTTCCTTTTCGGCAAAGAGTTCGTTCAGGGATGGCCGACACTGTGTATTCTTGGTCTTGCCACGAGTGTGTCAGTTGTCAATATGGTTGTAGGCCAGGCCATCTCGTCGTCAGGAAAAATGTGGTGGGGATTCTTTCTGAATGTTCTTTGGGCCTTAGAACTGCTGATATGCACAAAGATATTTATGACACAAGGCGCAACAGGATTATCCCTGGCTTATTTGCTTGCGTACATTTTACATACCGCGCAGGTAACCGCTTTTGTCCTGAAAATTCTTAAGAAGGACTTGACGTTAAAAAATGAAAAGTATATGGCGACCATCAGAACTTGAAACAGTCAATTGTGAGATTTGTGGCACAAAGGGTTGTGCCGAAAATGTTGTTGTAAGGGGTGATGGTCTAGTTGTGGTGAGATGCCAGCGTTGTGGCTTAGCTTATCTGTCCCCGCGTCCCAAACGCCAATTCATCGAGAAATTTTATGATTCCAGCTATTTTTCCGGGCAGGGCAGCGAAATTAAGGTCGGTTACAGCCGGGAATATTATGACACCCTGCAAGCTTCTATTCCACAACAACTTCTGCAAATTCTACATAAGTTCGGTCTTCAAAATATATCCGGCCTGGAGGTGTTGGAAGTTGGATGTGCGACCGGTCTAACTTTGTCAAAATTTCACCAGGGTGGCGCACATGTGCTGGGTATTGAGCCAGTGGAAGAAGCAGCAAAAACGGCACGGGAGCTTTTTGGGCTGCGTGTTATTAACTCAACATTCGAGGACGTGCCGCTCGAATGCAATAAATTTGACATAATCATAGCCTTGGAAGTAATAGAGCATTTGTTAAGTCCAAAAGCGTTCTTAGAAAAATGTTGTCGTGTTCTACGTCCTGGCGGTCTTATTGTTATAAGCACACCAAATTATAAAGCGACCGAACTATTTGGTTCAAAATGGCGAGGTTTTCATACAAGCTTTGAACACCTTTACTTTTTCGACAGCCACACCTTATCGCGATTGGCGGAGAATTGTGGTTTTGAAAATCCCGAGACAGTATACCAGGCAGCGGTACAAATCCCTGCAACACCACCGATTATCCGACGAGCTTTAATGCTTGTGCCAGGTGTCATGCAAAGCGCCAGAGCAGTTAAAAGGCTTTGGGGTCGTTTTATAACTCACAAGCGACAGGCAGGTGGGGTTGCGCATCGATTATGGGTGGGATTACAAAAGCGGTAATTCAGGGTTAGCTGCAAAACTTGATATCGGGTCGGTGAATGTAGTTTAATGAATAAACGCTCGGACAAACCACGCGTACTGATGTTTGCTTTGGACTGCTTTCCGCCTGCGAGTCCTGAAGCGATTGTTAACGCAAAATTGGCGATTGCCATGGCAGAGGCGGGCTTAGAAATAGATGTAATCTCACAATCAAAGTGTCGCTATCGTTACCCAAGTAGTGATGATAAAGACTGGCTGCCTCTGGCTGATATCGCTCAGTCCATTTATGCACCAAGTGGGTGGAGTGCCCAGAACTTTTTAGTGAAGTTGAGGGCGGCGTTGCAGACCGGCCATATTACCTTTGGGTTGTCCTGGGTTGGACGTGCCATTTCAGCCGGATGCCGTCTGGCCTCAAAAAGGAGATATGATGTTATTATCTCGCGTGCGACTCCTTACCAGAATCACCTGCCGGCCCTGTTTTTGTCCCGTAAGCTTGGAATACCATGGATTGCAAATTGCAACGACCCAGAGCCCTATGAAAAATATCCCCCACCGTACGGCCAAGGACCTTCTGCATGGATCTCACCCCGCATCCAAAAGGTCTTTGATGCTATGGCACGCAACGCAACCTGGATTACATTCCCTTGCGAAAGACTTCGCAGATACATCTGTTCCTATCTGCCACAGAGCGAAAGTGTCCTTGCAAAGAGTTCGATAATACCGCACATAGCGATGAAGCGTTTTCTAAAACAATCTGCAAGGAAACATTCCGAATTCGTTCTGTGTCATGCCGGTAGTGTAAGTCCGCCTCGGGATGTTTCCACATTTCTCGAGGGCCTCAAAAAATTCCTTCAAAAATCGAATAATGCCGGGTCGGTTTCGATCAGGTTTGTTGGAGAGCAACCTGATGCCCTTAGGGCTAAGGTTGTTAATCTTGGTCTGGAGAATATAATCTCAATTGAAGGGCCTAAACCTTACACAGAGGCCTTGGAGTGTCTGAGCAATGCAGACGTGTTGCTAATCATCGAGGCTCCCTGCCCAGAGGGGATTTTCTTCCCCTCCAAGTTTGTCGACTACGTGCAGACCGGTCGAGCTATTCTGGCGGTCTCCCCAGCAGAAGGAACTTTAGCAGATGTTCTCTCAAAACATGGGGGGGGAATTGCTGCAGATGTCCTATCACCAGAGTCAGTAGCAAAAGCAATAAGAAACCTATACAATCACTGGAAGACAGGCACACTTGATACGACTTATGATTCAGCCCGATTGTTCGACATGTTTAGCGAAGAACGTATCCTGAGCCAGTACATGGAGATTTTTGAGCGCATTTGTCATAAGACTTATTGATCATTCTTGGACAAATAACGAAACATAAACTCAGGAAAAGATGTATATGCGGGTAGTATTTATAGCCCATTATAGTGCTCTTTTAGGTGCCAATCGTTCATTGTTGGATTTGCTCGATGGGCTGAAAGAATTTAAGGTTCAAGCGCAGGTTGTATGCCCGCGGAGGGGTGAATTACTCGTAGCACTAGAAAAACGAAACATCGAATTTGCTGTAATACCCTTTAGAGGCTGGTTTTGCTCAAGGAGCATAGAATCAAGGGTTAAAAAACCAGCAAGGCTACTGACGAATCTGGCAGCTATTCCTCGGCTGAGCCGGTGTATACGACAGTGGGACCCGGATATTATTTATACGAACAGCTCAGTTACGCCCGTCGGCGCCTGGATGTCACGTATTCTGCATAAGCCGCATATATGGCATATCAGGGAAATGCCACTATTGCATTACGGATTGCATTATGACTGGGGAGAAAGGGTTTTTAGGCACTGGTTGAATAAGGCTGACGCTGTAATAAGCATATCAAGAGCAGTAAAACAGGCGGTGTGTAATGATTTGCAGACACGAATATACACTATGCACGATGGAGTTATCTTCAGTGGTGACCCACTTTTGTCGATAGAACCAAAGTGCTCTTCAGGAAACTATACCTTTGCGATTGTAGGCGTTACCAGTGCAAACAAAGGTCAGGACCAGGCCATACGTGCGGTGGCAGAATTAAGAAAAGATTTTTCCGATATCCGGCTTCTTGTCGTTGGCTCAGATGACAAAGGATATATAGACAAACTAAAAGAATTATCGGTAGAGTTGAATGTGAGCGAGCAGGTTGATTTTTGGGGTTACATGTCGAACCCGTTAGAAGCCTATAAAGCGGCAGATGCGGTGCTGATGTGCTCCAAACACGAGGCGATGGGCAGAGTGACGGCAGAAGCAATGGCAGCGGCCAGGCCGGTCATAGGATACAATAGCGGCGCAACGCCTGAAATTGTCGACAATGAGGTAACCGGGTTGATATACGACGGTGGGCACCAAGAATTGGCCCAATGTATGAAAAGGTTTATCGAAGAACCCAAATGGGCTCAGCAATTAGGCATAAATGGGCGAAGGAAAGCGCAAAAAGAGTTTTCAGTCGAGGTTTACTCCGGACGTGTCTATGAAGTATTACAAGACGTAATGAAAACATCTGCTTTAGGTTAATAGGGGAAATGTCGATATTTAAGCAGTAAAAACCATACGATAACTGTGTATAATATAGTAAAGAGGAGGCTGCGTTGCCCGAATCGGAATTTACAAGCGATATTGAATCCCAGGAAGCTAACATAGAGTACAGGTGGTACAGCAGATTAGGCGAATGGTACCTGACGGTATGTTTCGCATATTTATTAATAGAAGCCGTTTTCCATGACCCGATGAACGAGATGCTTGGTGAAAGGGCCCACTGGTTGTTCCGTTTGACGCCCTACAACCTCTGGCCAAGCGTTCTCTATTTTTATGGTGCAGGGTTCGCCATTGGTCTGTATATCATAATGACCGGTCGCAAGTCCTGGCACGTACCGATCAAAGGATCTATGGTCTACCTTACGATTTGGTTTGTCTATCTCGGCTGGGGTCTTTATGGAGGATTTCTGCGTAACCCCTGGTGGCACCGGGACATTCGCTCAACCATATTGCCTTCGATAGTGGTTCCATGGGTTGTTGTTCTTGCTCAGAATGTACGCTACGAAGTGGTCCTGTCAAGAATATGCAAGCTGTGCGTGCCCTTTGCGCTATGGAACATTGTCATGGGGGTACTTCGCTTTGCCACGTTCAACCCGAACGTCCCCGTCATCATCTGGAGAGGCGAATATATGCTGATATTCGCCTATATAATTGCGCTTGCGAAGAACATGACCGGCGCCAAGATCGCGCCGGTTTCTTTGGTCATTTTGGGCATGGGTATAGTCGCCCCTCTGCATAAGCCGGTGGTAGTAACTTTCGTAGTCGCAAACTTCATTATACTTTTCCTTCGGTTCAGGATTAATCTGCCAGGATATTCATGGCGAACTGTAAGAACATTTCTGGTGATTCTGCTCTTAATCCTGACACTTTCGGTGTTCCTTTCATATATTTTTAACTTAGGCGGGGGCGAAGCCGAGAAGTGGATACGTCACAGGTACCTGAAGGGAACCAGTGTCGGCGGCAGAGATATTGCCGGCCTCTCCGGGCGGAGAATAGAAATGTGGCAGCAGTGTTTAGAGTGGTGGAAGCAACGCCCCGTCATCGGCAAGGGCCTTGGTATGAAACTCCACAGCCCGTTGGGACCCTGGCCTCTTGATATCCACAATCTTCCGCTACAGACTCTTGCGCAAACCGGCCTTGTTGGATTTTGCCTGGTGTTAATTGCGGCTTTATCCTGGATCAAACGCGGTATCTCAACGCTACGTTATGAAGCTACTGTAAACCGGGCATGGGTGAGACTTGCTCTGCTCACCTTTAGCTTTACTATACTTACGACAACACTCTACGGTGAAACGCTCAGTATCAGGTCACTTGCCTTTGCTTTTTGGATTGTTGCAGGCATGGAGACCGCTGCCCACAGCCAATTGATACACTGGTCATTACAGGACCAATTGGAATATGAGCCCACCACCATTATGACAGATACTTTTTTCGGACAAGAAGCTTTTTAGGCCATAAAACGTGAGACAAATGAAAATGTCCTCAAAAAAGCCTGAAATGAAATTACCAAAAATCTCAATAGTGACGCCTTCCTATAACCAGGCAGCCTTCATTGAACGCACCATTCAATCGGTACTGAATCAGAATTATCCTAACCTTGAGTATATCATCATAGACGGGGGCAGTACAGACGGCTCTGTGGAGATAATCCGCAAGTATTCGGACAAACTAGCATATTGGGTTAGTGAAAAAGATAAGGGGCAAACACATGCGATAAATAAGGGTTTTCATCGCGCAACCGGAGAGATCGTTGCGTGGTTAAACAGTGACGATTTATACTGTCCGAATGCCTTGGAGACGGTTGCGAAAACATTTATGGCCAACAAGAAGGTGGACCTGGTTTTTGGTAATACCTTTCTTGTTGATAAGGACGATGCGGTTTTGCGTGACATTTGCAATGTGCCTTTTTGGTGGCCCGCCCTGATTGTTACGGGCGTGACTCTTCCCCAGCCATCCACTTTTTGGAAGCGGAGCTTGTTCGAAAAATATGGTTTTCTTGATGAGAATATGTGTTGTGAGATGGATTACGAATTCTTTGCTCGAATCGGCCAACAAATAAAGGCGAGACATATACCTATAAAGCTTTCCTGTTTTCGGCTTCACCACAAGCAAAAAACGGAGACCCTTTTAGACATTCGCGCTACCGAAATAGCGGCTATTCGAAAACGCTATATGAAAAAGTCTTTCGGAATTTGTCCACCATTTTTATTTAAGCTGACGTTTTTAATACATAAGACATTTTGGCATCTTATCCGGGGGGAATTTCGTTATATTGTCCGCGGTTTTTTTCGCCGCAGTGAAATGGCGATTGGCAAAGACCGACCCATATTACCCATGGACTGAAGAGCTAACAAACGGCTCGAACCAAATTGATGGTAACCAGGCAATATGATTAAAAGTAATAACATGGTGTATGTGGAATATTCTGTGAAATGAGACTGGGTTTTTGGGGAGATGTTTCATTTGGTTTAGGCGTGCAACCCTTAGCGGAAAAGTATGGGTACGATTATTTTTTTGACCAAGTAAAGGCTTTACTGAGCGATACCGATATAAATATCACAAATTTTGACTGCACTATTACAGATTCGGAGGAGAAGAATACCCTCAGAGATGGCTCTTACCTCAAGACTAAGCCAGAAGCCGCCAGGGCTATGCGGGATGCAAAAATTGCACTGGCAGTTCTGGCCAATAATCACATTTGGGACTACTGTTCACAAGGAATTAGTGACACACTAAGGGTCTTCGAGGAATATGGTGTACTGACGGCAGGGGTAGGCAGAACCTTGGAAGCAGCTATCAAGCCGGTTGTTCTGGACGCAAAGGGGATACGCATTGGAATCATTTCATGTTGTGAACTTGCTATTCAGACAAGTTGTTCATCAAAAGAGTACATTGTTGCGTCACTAAAGCCTAAGTGGATTAAACGAACCATGGAGGAGTGCCGTAACAAAGTTGACCATTTTTTGATATCTATCCACGGAGGGGGAGAATTTATTAATTACCCCTTTGCAAATCAGGTTCAGACAGCGCGACAACTCATTGACGCCGGAGCGAGTGCAGTTGTTCGGCATCATTCACATGTGATTGGACCGATAGAAGAATATCACAATGGTTTAATCGCCTACGGTCTGGGTGATTTTATTTTCGACCAGACAGATAAGGCTGATTTGCCAGGCCGTCATTATTCTACAGGCCTGAAATTGGATTTTGACCGTACAAGAATACAAGGTTACGAAATTATACCCATAGTGATAGACAATACTTTCAGGCCCCGCCCAGCCGAACAAAACGCTCGTAACGAAATATTACAGTGTGTTGATAAGTTATCGGCGGAGCTGGCCGATTTAGGGCATCTGGAGCGGAAAGCCTACACTCAGGCTAGCGGGGGTTTTGTGGGCCGACAATGGAGTAGTCTAACCAAAACGTATAAACATGGCGGCATATACTCAGTATTGGAAAAGCTGGGAAGGCTTCGGCTGCTGCACGTAAGGCTATTCGCTTCCTGGCTCTGCCACAAGATTAGGGGAAAGTAAATTACTCTATTAGCAAAGATCTTAAGATGGCAAATGTCATAGAAAGGGTGTTATCCGACAGTTTACGTTCACACCCCGGCCTTAGAACATTTCTGAGGACAATATATTTACGAACCATGTATTGTGCTGCGAGGGCGACTTCCTTTTTTAATCCGCCTAAGTCCCGTTTTTTACCGGCAGCAGCTGTGACAGAACAAAATACTCAGTGCTTTTTCGGGTATTATGACAAGTGCCCTTGGGACAGGACGGGACGCTATCTGTTGTATGTTCAGGTTCCTTTTGCTGACAGAATGCCCGAGCCGGGAGAGGCTACCACATTAGGCTTTATCGACTTGCATAACAATAATCAGTCGCACACATTGGGTCAAACAACGGCCTGGTGTTGGCAACAAGGTTGTATGCTACAGTGGTTAGAAGGGTACTCTGATTTACTTGTGATTCATAATGACTTTCAAAACGGCGAATATATCAGTGTAATCCGCTATCTTAACGGAGCGGTAAAGAAGACTCTGCCCTTACCCATTTATGCGGTAAGCAAAGATGGCAAGCAAACTGTCAGCCTGAACTTTGGAAGGTTACATTACGGATGCGCAGGATATGGATACGTTGCCAAGGCGTACTTGGATGATGACGAGCCACATCCTGCCAACGATGGCATATGGCATGTCGATGTAGAAACCGGTGAACACAAACTAATAATTTCCCTTGACCAGGTAATAAAATATTTACCGCGAGAAACCTTCAAGCATTCATTTCATTATTTCAATCATTTGGAGTTCAATCCGTCCGGCACACGCTTTGTTTTTCTGCATAGATGGTTTGTAAAGCAAAAAGGCGGTGTGCGGGGGAAACAATATACGAGGATGCTTACGGTTAATCCTGATGGTACTGATATTTATTGCCTCGCTGACCACGGTATGGTTTCACACTTAGCCTGGAAAGATGATAAACATATTTTAGCTTGGGCCACCCACCCTTCACACGGTAACCGTTATTATCTTTTCGAAGATAAAACGGAAAAGGTCCACGTTGTTGGTGATGGCATTCTCACCGAGGACGGACATCCATCCTATTCTCCCGATGGCCGGTGGCTGATAGCCGATACTTATCCCAACAAGGCGCGTCTAAGAACTCTGATACTCTTTGATGTTTCAAATCCGAAGCGTATTGATCTGGGGAGGTATCATGCTCCATTTAAATTTGACGGACCATGGCGATGTGATTTGCATCCCAGATGGAGTCGAGATGGTAGAAAAGTATGCTTTGATTCTATTCATGAAGGCACAAGGCGAATTTATGTAGTTGATGTGTCATCCATTCTTTAGTTTCCTGCTATTTCAGAAACCAGAAATAGAAAATCAGTATATGGCGAATTATATGGAGTCAGCAAAACAGCAGCGAAGGATATGTTACGTTGCCACCTCGTTTGCTACTGAAAATGACTTTCGATTTGCGCATAAGCAATGTCCCGGCCTTGTGAAAAAGGGCTTTGATGTGTGTTATTTTGCGCAATCGGATAAGGAAAAAAACATTAATGGAGTAAGAATAATTGGCATTAAGCGCGGGAAAAATAAATTCAGGCAGGCATTACTGCCCTGGAAACTTCTCGGCCGTTTGTTGAAGCAGCCCTGTAATGCTTATCACCTCAGTAATGCAGAATTACTGCCCATAGCGTTGGTGCTCAAACTTGTCACAAAACGTCGAGTTGTCTTCGATTTCCGTGAAGATTATATAGAATTTGTTCGCCTGAAACCATACGTAAAAGGGCCTTTGAAATACCTATTAGTTGGAGCTATACGAGCTATGGTTTGGCTGGCCTGCAAGAGTATGGATGGCGTTATTTTCGGTGATGAGGGGGTACAGGAAAACTATCCAGTGATACCGCCCGGACGTCAGATGTTCTTTCATCATTTTCCACTTTTGTCAATGTTCGGTGCGAACCCAGTACCATTTTCCAAAAGACGATATGATGTGGTCTATTTGGGCAGTATATCTGAAACAGGCGGTATTTTAGTGATGCTCGAAGCTATAGCACTTTTAAAAAAGAAACATAAAAATCTTAGAGCATTACTTATAGGTCAGCCAGTTGAATATATAGAAGAGCGATTCTATAATTTTATAAAAGAAAAAGGCCTGGAAGATACTATAGAGATCACAGGCAGAATACCCTATCCAAAAGTTCCCAAATTATTGAATCAGGCCAAGGTTGGTCTGATTGGTCTTTTGGACCTGCCGAAGTTTCACAGGCAAAGCGCCACGAAATTATTCGAATATATGGCCAAAGGGATACCATGCGTTTCTGTGGACTTGCCGCCGGAGCGGCGATTTATGATTTCCGGAGAGCATGGCTATTTAGTTCCACCTGAAAATCCGCAAGCTATGGCCGATGCGATATATAAAATAATATCCGAGCCCCAAGTGGGAGAACAGATGGCAAAAAACTGTCGAGAACATCTGCTTAAACAGGGATACTATGCCGAGAAGGAAATAGATAAGCTGGCAGAGTTTTATGATTATATTCTGTCAAATCCAAGAAGACTTTTATGCGGAAGCTAATAGTCAATGCTGACGATTTTGGCTTCAATCGCCAAATTACAGATGGTATCATCCAGTGTCATGAGCACGGCTGTGTGACCAGTACAACGTTGATGGCAAATATGCCGGCAGCAGAATATGCTGCAGAACAATCAAAGAAGTTTCCAAAATTATCGGTTGGCATTCACCTTGCTATTAACACGGGTAGACCTGTCTCGATCCCGAAAAAGATACCTGCTCTGGTTAATCGGGACGGCACCTTTAAAAGTTCATCAGAAATTGTATGGTTGGCAAAACATCTCCGGTTACCTGCGGATCAAGTTGAGTGCGAATTTACTGCCCAGATTGAAAAGCTTCTGAGCCTTGGAATTACTCCTACCCACTGTGATGGGCATCAGAACATTACAGTTAATCCTCAACCCTGTATTGCAATGATGAGAGTCGTCAAGAAATATAGTATCAAGAGGTTGAGGACCTATCGAGGATTGTACCGACTGGATAAAATGGAAGGCTGGAAATTAAATAACGTGCTGAAAATGCTACGTATCAATATTGTCAGAGGTCCTAAGAACATCTATTACGAGCTACTTCACCGCTACTGGCAGCTAAAAGGGTATCAACTTCCAGAAAAAAAATATGGTTTTTATAAAATAGTATCATCTTCGCCATTAGAGTACAACCTTGCTGGCTGGACTGTTTTGTTAAACAGCCTCCCTAAGGGGATTTCGGAGCTTGTTGTCCATCCGGGATTGGCCAATAACGACCCAGTTGATAACGCCGACTTTGCTAAAAAAAGGGTATTAGAATACGAGCTGTTTAGCAATCCAAAAACAAAAGAGCTATGTGGGGAGTTCCATATTGAACTGGTAAATTACGAGGCGGTTTAGACCATAAAACCACAATGGCCGGTAAGCGGAAAATCAAAAATCTCGCTTTAAAATATACTCCCAATATCCTACTGGATGTATACTGCAGTTATCAGGGCCTTGTGCGCCGTCGGCAACGGTATAATCGGCTTTTCGATGAGTATTACCAATTTTACTGTCAGGCAGCCAAGTGGTCAGAATCCAAACTTATCGATTATCAAAATCATCGGCTTCGTGATACTGTTGCGTACTGTTACGAAAATGTACCGTATTACAAGAAGACCTTCGATGAGATTGGTTTGAAGCCTTCCGACATCCGCACCGTTCAGGACCTCGGCAAGATTCCTTTTCTTGATAAACCGAAAGTAAGACAGGCTGGAACTGAGCTTATAAGCGGTGAATTTGACCCAAAAAAGCTGTTAACGGCCCACACAAGCGGCAGTACTGGCACGCCATTGGTATTATATTTTTCTCCAGAAACCTTGCCTGCCCAGTTTGGTTTTCTATGGGCGAGGTGGCGGCCAGGCGTTAGCCTCAACGATAAATTCGCCAGTTTTCAAGGACATTATCTTGTTGAACCGCGGCGCAAAAAGCCACCTTTTTGGCGAACAAACTATGTGGGCAAACAACGGTTGTATTCTGTGGTCCACCTTCACGATGAGAATCTCAAATACTATGTAGAGAACCTAAATTCGTTTCAACCCGAATATATCCAAGGCTACTCGTCGGCAATGTATATAGTGGCTGAATATATGAAAAGAAAAGGATTGTCTCTACGTCACCCTCTCAAGGCGGCATTTAGTATGTCCGAAACCGTGCAGGAAACTCACAAGAGAACTATTGAAGAGGTGTGGGATTGTCCTTTGTGGGACCAATATGGCCAAGGTGAAAGGGTGGCTTCAATAACCTTATATGAATGTGGGAATTATCATTATGATATGGATTTTGGCATTGCAGAATTTGTCACTGTTGAAAAGAATAGGGATGAAGAAATAGCCGAAGTTGTAGGTACGAGTTTGATGAACAAAGCATGGACTTTGATTCGCTACCGTACCGGCGATCTCGTTTTGCTTGACAGAAACAGTCATTGTCACTGTGGTCGTCCTGGGCCTTTGATAAAATCAGTTTTTGGTCGTATGGGGGATATAATTACCACTCCAGACGGGCGTAAAGTAATGAATGTCACGACGGCAGTGAGAGATATGCCGCACTTATGTGAACTTCAGGTGGTACAAACCAAAGCAGATGAGATAGTAATCAAGGTTGTAAGGTTACCAGGATATAATTTAGACGATGAAAGAGATATTTTGAGACGTTTGGGAGAGCGTTTTGGACCAAGTATGAAGCTCAAAATAAGTTACGTTGACAGAATCAAGCGTGCAAGCGGGGGGAAATTTAGGGTAATGGTATCGAAAGTATAATTCTCCGAACTCATGCATATTCTGTACATCCACCAACATTTTGCTAATCCCGCTGGTACTACTGGCACTCGTCATGCGAGTTTATCAACCTATGAATAAAAGCCGGGCACAAGGTTACCTTGATAACCGGTTACTGCGACATAGGTGGTTTAGAACCGAGTTCCGGGCTTATACAGAAGGTACTATATAGTGTATAAGTGCGTTTAGTGGCTGTTCTTGGATTTTGTGTGAAATTCTGGAGGTTGTACACCGACAGGATTGAACGCCTACGGGGCAGAATGCTCAAAGCGATAGTGTAGAGGGTGTAGCTTATGGAACTTCCCAGGATATCGGTAGTGACGCCTTCCTATAATCAGGCGAAGTTCGTCGAAAAAACTATCAAATCGGTGTTGAATCAGAACTACCCGAATCTTGAGTACATAATCATAGACGGGGGCAGTACGGACGGTTCGGTGGACATAATTCGAGAGTACTCCGATCAATTGCATTACTGGGTCAGTGAAAAAGACGAAGGTCAGACGCAGGCTATAAACAAGGGATTTCGTCAGTCGACAGGTGAGATAGTCGCCTGGTTGAACAGTGACGATGAGTATTGTGAGGGAGCACTTGACATTGTCGGCAGGACGTTTATGGCCAACAGGGACGTCGACGTGGTCTTTGGCAATAAGCTTTCGGTTTATGAGGACGGGAGTTTGATGCGTGACGATCGACACACCCGGTTTGTATTTCCGGCGCTGGTATTTTTTGCAATGACCGTCTCTCAGCCGGCTTGTTTCTGGAGGCGTTCGGTGTTTGAGCGGTTCGGCTTCCTTGATGAATCTTTTCGCTTCTGTATGGATTATGAGTTTTTCTGTCGCATCGGACCCCACCTGAGATGGAAACACATTAACCGATATTTGGCGAAGTATCGATTGCATGGTGACCAGAAGTCAAGCCTGATTCTTGAGGTCCGCGACGAGGAGGAGAAACGGATAAGAGCAAAATATCTCGGAGATGCATGTAAGGGCTTTCCGGTTTGGCTTGTCAGGGTAGGGATGCACGCGTACAGGGCATTCTGGTATACAGTCCAGGGTGATGCACTTTATGTTATACGGGGCATCTGTCGTAGGCTGTTGCCGAAAAATCTGAGGCCCCGGAGATTATAGGAATCCGCAGAATTGGTGTCCGGCCAGGGTAAATCGTCTCTTCTCAGGCACAACGAATATCAGCCGCTTAGTAAATAAGTGGGAGACCTGCGGCGCCGCCGGCAAAGTTGCCGAATTTGCGAGAAAACGAATAACGTAGCTGGGAGTGTGCAGAGAATGCGAATTTGTTATATTTCGCTGGGGGCGTTCACACACGTCGGGTCTTATATCCGCTATTTTAAGAATGCCGGACACGACGTTCATTTTGTTTCATTGTCGCCCGCTCCAGACTGGGGCGTGCCGACGTACAACTTGGGGTTAGGAAAGAAGTATTCCAGAAGTGAGGGTAAGTGGAAGTATCCTCTGAGCATGTTGCGTGCGCGCCGACTTGTGCGGAGACTCAAACCCGACATCCTGCACACACACTATGTGACAAGCTGCGGATTAACAGGGCTGATATGTAATTTTCATCCACATATTACAACTGCGCATGGTACGGACCTTGCATTGGGAGAGAAATCTTTTGTCCGGAGGACTCTAATCCGGGCGGTATTCAGGCATGCCGATTGCGTTAATACGGTTTCGAAAGATCTCAGGAAGAAGGCGATCGCCCTTGGCACAAATCCTGAGAAGATTCTGGTGTTGACACCCGGTATTGATACGGACAGATTCGCTTTTTCCAAACGACCGGCGGCGACCTTGCAGCGACCCCTGAGGCTTGTGTCCACAAGGCGTTTTGAAAAGGCGTTCGATCATGGCACAACCATAAAGGCACTTGCTATTGTCCGTTCGAAAGGCTTCGATTATCATATGACGTTTGCGGCAGGCGGCTCTTTGCTGGAAACCGTCAAATCGCAGGTGAAAGCGGAAGGATTGGATGAGTGGGTGACATTTCTGGGCGGAGTCGACAGAGAGCAAATTGTCGACCTCCTGCACAATAATGATGTGTTCTTATCGACGCCTCTGTGGGACGGCATAAGTGTTGCTCTGCTGGAAGCAATGTCGACAGGGTTGCTCCCGATAGTCTCAGACTTACGTGTCAATCGTGACTGGATCAGAGATGGCATTGATGGTTTCATCCATAAAGCAGGTGACCCGGAGTCGCTGGCGGAGTGCATAATAAAGGTGTATGATAATCCGGAAATTGCTGCAAAAGCCGCTGAGCGCAATCGAAAAATAGTTGTTGAGTCGGCAAATACAATTAAGAACATGAAAATCCTGGAAGGGATTTATGAAGATTTGATTTGTAAGTCGTAGAACGTGTTTCAAGCTGTAATTTTAGGCAAACGCGTTAACAGAATCTCATGCATGTCCTGTACATTCATCAACATTTTGCAATACCCAAAGGCAGTACCGGCACACGTTCGTACGAGTTCGCCCGCCGATGGATAAAAGCCGGGCATAAAGTTACTTTGATAACCGGCTATTATGAACCTGGCGGATTGAAATTAGGAAAGGGTCTCATACAGAAGCAGACAATAGATGAGATAGAAATAAAGGTTATCGCAGCTATATATAACCAGAAGCAGTCATATTTGCGAAGATTGGTCTCCTTTTTGTCCTTTATGCTCCTAAGCATTTATGTTGGCATGAGAACCAGGAATATAGATATCATATACGCCACCAGCACACCATTGACAGTTGGGATTTCTGCAATGGTCATCAAATGGTTGAAACGCGTGCCTTTTGTTTTCGAGGTGCGTGACCAATGGCCTAAGATACCAATAGAAATGGGAATCATAAAGAACAGAATTCTCATAAGGATTCTACTCTGGACAGAGAAGGTCATATATAAGAAAAGTTCGGCTATTGTTGCGCTTTCGCCGGGGATGGCCGACGGAATTAAATCGGTCCTCAACAAGGATAAACCGGTCGCCGTAATTCCGAACAGTTCTGACACCGAAACATTTCGTCCGGATATAGACGGTTCAGCAATCCGTCAAGAGAAAGGCTGGGACAACAAGTTAGTTCTGTTGCATTTTGGAGCGATGGGCAGGGTGAACGGTCTTGAATTTGTCATCGAAGCTGCAAACAGGCTCAAGAGTAACCCTGAGATCGACTTCGTATTGGTTGGAGAGGGCCGTGAAAAGGCGTCACTAATCAAAAAGGTGGAGCATCTCGGTTTGAAGAATGTTGACATATTGGATTCAATGCCCAAGGAGATGTTAGTCAAGCTTGTTGCCGCCTGCGACGTATCAATGATTATTGTTGCCGATTTCTCCATATTGGAGCACAACTCGGCAAATAAGTTCTTTGATTCGTTGAGCGCCGGCAAACCGGTTCTTTTGAATTATTCCGGCTGGCAAAGGCAAATTCTGGAAGAAAACAGTGCGGGTTTCGGCTGTGAGATTTGTAATCTTGATGAGTTTGTTGAAAAGGTGTTATACCTTAATTCACACAGAAAACAATTGGCTGAAATGGAGCAAAACGCCCGCCGAATAGCCATCGAAAAATTTAACAGAGATAAACTAGCGAAAGAAGCGTTCCAAATAATTTCTTCAGCAACAAAGTGATCTTATGAATGACACTCAAAAGAAAGTACAACTCAAACTCCTTCAGTCTGTTCATACTAAACGCGTTGCCGAACTACACATCCAAGGAATAGCCAACGGCTTTATCAGCTCGCTCGGTATTAATTTCGTAAAATCTTTATATGAAGCTATTTCTCAAAGTAAAGATTGTTTTGGTTTCGTAGTAGAGGAAAACAGTAGTGTGCTTGGATTTGTAGCGTTTGCTACAAATATCAATAAACTTTATAGATCGGTCGTTCTGAAAAAAGGACCTCATTTTGCATTTTTATTGATGGGTAAGATGTTTTCTTTGAATCGAATTAGGAATATGTTGGAGACACTGTTTTATCCCTGTAGGATAAATAAACTGAATCTACCCTCCTCAGAGCTACTTGCCCTTGTTGTTGCTCCCAAGGAGCGTAGGAAGGGGCGGGCTACTCAATTACTGAAAGCCGGTTTTCAACAATGCCAAAAACAAGGGATAGAGAAAATCAAAGTTCTTGTTGGAGCAGCCAATGAGCCAGCCAATAAATTATATTTGAAATGCGGTTTCGAGTTTGTTGGCCAAATTGAAAGCCACGGTGT
>SMTZ1_10015402_pt1 | contig 20847 bp, 16 predicted proteins | sample DeeMarSWOR136_30_FD_25667 | JGI IMG/M metagenome (IMG submission 25667) | reverse complement strand
AAATGAATTGGAATGGAGGCCAACGTTCTGGAAAATAAATTTTGTCCCTTAAAACTTTGGGTGAGTATTTCAGCTTCTCTCTTATTTCCTGCTCTAATTTTCCAGATCCATTATCAGCTTGGTAATTCTTTCTAATCTTCCTTAGTAAATTTCCGTCAAAGTCATAAACCCAGATTTCATAGCCTCTTTCCTCATTCCCGACATAGATATTTTTATTGGATACGCACCATACGGAAACGTGCATGGGAAGTCTGACCTTGGCTGCTCGTATGGGTTGGACGACTTCAAACCTGTCAAGCTCTCTAATCTCTTTAAAATCAGGATTGAATAGGCCCAAAGCAAATCCCAGCCCTCCTCCGGATGGACTGGATAATGACCTCCTGATCAGATAATTCCCGTTTCCCAGAGGGCGCACCATATTCCCCATAAAGCCGATAAATATATCTATAGGGATTTCTTTGATGAGGTGTCCATCCTTGTTGAATATCATGATCTCAGATTTGCCAGGATTTGTGATTGGGAGTTCATCTTGATGGTTGATTTTTTGATAGGAAGGATATTCAACCTCACCCGGTCCCTGTCCTCTGCGCGCAAAAGAGGAAATGAAATTGCCTTTTTGGTCGAATCTATAAACCAGATCACCTTGAGTTGTCGGAGGCTTAAAAAGATAAATATCTCCTTCAGAATTGACATCAAAGCCCCATATATCAGTGAGTCCGATCGCTGCGATCTCTTCTTTTTCCAGGTCGATGGTGAATTCTTCCTTAAGAGTAAGAGTCGTGAGTTCGTCCTTGATTTTATAAGGTTCGAGATGGTTGACAATAACTTCGACTCCGTCTTCCATGATCTTTTCCACTTTGTCCTGTGTTTGAACGCAGAAACTGAGTGAAAGCAATGCTAAAAGTAATGAAACATTTTTTTTCATTTTGCTCTTTATTTTTTGTTTTTCTCTTTTGTGCGAGAATTTTTCAGGATTTATAAAAAAAGCACAATCCGCAAAAAAGTATCTCCTTTTTAATATTAAAGGTGTTAATTCAAAGAAATAGAATTTTAGGAACGTTCTTGCGTTCTTTATTTCTTCTTCGTTCTTGGCCATCTGATCGGCTTTCCATTCCACATGACAAAGTCTTTATCAAAATCCTTATCAGATGTCAGTTCATAGATACCTGCTTCAGGATCCTTGGGATTGTACTTCCAGTTATCTTTCCTTCCGTCCCGGCCGAAGGAAATCACAATGATATCCTTATCCGTGCAGCCTTTGATCCCGTCATAAATGCCATTGCACGCTTTTCCGGTGTAAACGTGAATGTTATTTCCCCAGCCATCTTTAACGGGAAGGGTTCTAATGTAGAAAGGAGATAATGCTTTATGGAATTCCCCTTGCCTGTCGTATGTGCCGGCTTGCTTGGGCGCAATCCCGTAGTCCGTCACGTAGTCTGAAAGGGCAGCGTTGACAAGCGATATATCTTTCATAGTCTTCAATTGTCTGTCTTTCTCGACTGATTCGGGAGTTTCCTTGCTGAGGGACAAGAGTTCCTGGTACTCCTTGATCAGTTTTTCTCTTTTCTCCTTATTATCCAGATAGATACGCAGATCGACGATTTCCTGGGAGATCGCCTGGGTGAATTTGTTTATGGCGGCACTGTGCCCTGATTTTTCAATATCGAATGGCTCACCTTCGATATCCTCGATAAACTTATTGATTGCTCCGAAGTAGAGTGATTTAATGAACCACCCCTCCTCGTCTTTGACAATGGGAGTAATCACACATTTCCTCTGCTCAGCCAGTTCTTTGAAGGCGATGACAAGGGAATCCAGGAGTGCATGGCCCGCACTCTCTTCTGCGGGTGTGTCAGTTCCGAAGGATGGCGTAAGATTCAGGCAAAACAAGAAAAGAAAAATGAGAATACAAACGACGACTGCTTTTTGTATCATTGTTGACCTCCTTTAGTCCTCTATTTGGCAAAAGATTTGTTGCGGATTTTTTTCTTCAAATAAATGTCCAAACTCACTTTCGTCTTTCATTTCCTCAGGCTCTTTGTCTTCAGTCTCTCTGAATTGGGCGGCTTGGAGAAGAACCTGACTGAAAATTTGCGGAATATCGCTGTCGGGGATGTTTTCCCTTTGAGCTGAATAGATGACTCGCTTTAGCGACCATCCAAACTCTTGAAGATTGTCAGGGCCGGGCTGTGGCTCGATCTGAGGTACGCTCTGGGCTAGCACGAGCTCATGAGTTTCAAATGCTTGAGCCAGGGTCTTTTCAATGGCCCTGGCATCTCTTTCATAAGGTGTTGGAGCAAAGACCTGTGTAGATACTACCCAACCCAGTACAATAAGAAGCAGCACAATGCCCGCAGCGATAACTGGCTTGCGGAACCAGAAAACAGACGGAGAAGGCATTTTCGATTCTTCTTCTTTTATCCTCTGTTTCAATCGAGAGCCAAACTCCTGCTTTCGGAATCTCTGGAGGGCTTCTTCCTTTTCTTTCTGGATGAGATCTGTGAATTCGAAAACCTCTTCATTGTTTGACGCGTTAGTTTTTTTCATTTTATTCTCCCTTCATCTGATTCATGAGTGCCCGCCGGGCACGTGTTAACCTGGACATGACCGTTCCCTTATTGATCTTCAATACATCCGCAATTTCTTGATAAGAGAGGTCTCCGTATTCCCTCAGAATGAAGACATCCCTCTGTTTCTTCGGCAGTTGCTGAATGGCTGCTTTCAAGGACAGGAGCTTTTCCCGGGAAACCAGTTGCGACTCTGGCGTTATGGATTCGGGCTGCTCGTGTTCCGGTCCAAGAGGGCTATGACGCCGGTGCTTGTTTTTCCTGTGAAAATCCAGACATGTATTCCGTGTGACCTTGAAGAGCCAGTATTTTGACAGCTCAGAATCTTTCACGGTGTCGATGTTTTTATGGGCTTTCAGATAGACTTCCTGAGTCAGGTCTTCTGCGTCTGCCGGGTTTCTGGAAAATCCCAAACAGATCAAGAAAACTTTTTCTTTATGAGCCATCAGTGCCTCGAAGATTTTGGATTCTTTAGCTGCTTTTTCAGTCACGGCTGTTTTTTCAATAATCGGGAATGTTGAACTTACTGTTTTTATCATACTCATTCAGATATGAAATTCCACGTCAATTTTTTCATCCTTTATTAAAAAAGACGATTGAGAACAGCAAATATTCCAAAAAAGCAAAAAAGCAAAAAAGGGGCCTGTCCCCTTTTTTATTGACCAGGTTTTTTCTGTGTGGTATATGCAAGTATCCAAGTCCATGTATGGATGGGTCGGCATTCGGAAATATCCGATTAGAAACCAGAACGAGTTGTACAATAAATCTTCTATTCATGATTCAATTCTACTTTTATGAAGGAGGAACACATGGCTAAACGTTTACTTGTTTCACTTTTTGTATTGGCTTTTCTGGCAGGAGGAGCAGCGATAGCCCAGATGACACCCTGGCTTATCTGGACACTACTTCCCCAGGAGCAGATGGATGAGATCGTGGGTGAAGCATCGGGCGAGACCGCCTGGAACACCATCATGGAAACCGGCGGCTACAACAAAGACCGCCTTGCGGAGGAGTATGCCGGAACATTCTATGAATCCCAATACATATACGACCAGCTGAAGCATTATGGCCTTCCTGGAGCGGAGATCGTGCGTTTTCCAGCCGGGCAATCCTGGAACGGGATTAAAGGAGAGCTCTGGGAAGTGAAGCCGCAGCGTAGAAAATTGGCCTCCTATAAAGACATGACAGCCATGCTTGCCCGGGGAAGTGGTTCTGCGGATGTGAAAGCAGAGCTGGCCTGGGTCGGCCGCGGCACCAAGGAAGAGATCGAGAGCGCAGATGTCGAAGGAAAGATTGTGGTCACAGAAGGCAGCATCAGCACCGTCCACAACCTTGCATGTGGAGACCTGGGGGCCCTGGGAGTGATCGCCATCAGCACATCCCGGATTTCATTCGACCCTCTTCAAATTCCTTGGAGGGGCATATACAGCCGCAGAGGTGCATCCGGAAAGGAAGCCCCAGAGGCCAAATTCGGGTTTCTTCTGCCCTTCCGTGAGGGAGAGCTGCTCAAGAACCGTCTGCTCAGAAGAGAGAAAATCACCGTTCATGCCCTGGTTGAAGCGAAGATGGAGGACTATGAGTATCAGGACGTCATTTGCCATATCCCGGGGACAGATGCGAACGCGGGCGAAGTCATACTCTCTGCCCATCTTTTTGAGGGAATCGTCAAGCAGGGCGCCAATGACAATAAATCCGGAAGCGCAGGCATAATGGAAGTGGCCCGCATACTCCATACCCTCATCGAGGAAGGAAGGCTCCCTCGCCCGAAAAGAACGATCCGTTTTCTCTGGGGACCCGAGTTTTCTGGGACTGGACCCTGGGTAAAGGAGAACCAGGGGATCATGGAGAAGACACTCTGTAACATCAACATGGACATGGTGGGTGTAGGATTGAGCAAGAGTCAAGCGTTCATGTGCCTGATGCGGACGACATACGGAAATGCGCACTACATCAACGATGTCATGGAGAATTATTACCGGTACGTCGGAGAGGGAAACAGGGAAAGAATTCAAACCCGCGGTAAACCCCACCGCATTGTTGCCCCAACTGGCTTGGAAGAGCCGTTTTATTACTCTATCGAGACGCATTACGGCGCATCAGACCATGAGATTTTCAATGACTGGGGTGTTGGAGTTCCGGGTATCATGATGATCACCTGGCCGGATCCCTGGTACCATACATCAGGTGATAGAGTGGACAAGACTGACCCCACGCAGATGAAGCGCATTGCGATTATCGGAGCTGCAGGCGCCTACACCGTGGCCAGCGCAGACGACGACATGGCCATAAAAATCGCGGGAGAGGTGACAAGTAACGGAACACGCCGCCTCGGTCATCAGTTAGTGGTTGCGCTGGAAATCTTAAACAAAGCCACTGCAGAAGACCTCGGTAAGGCATATAATAAGGCATGGATTCATGTTAAAACGGCTGTAGATAACGAGAAGAGCACACTCGATAGTGTGAATGAGCTGGCTGAAAATAAGACAGCAGTGGGAAATTATGTTACCCAAATGCAGAAAACCATCGATGCAGTTGGAGCGGCCCATATGGCTGTTCTCAATACACATATGGAATCCGTGGCGAAGAAGCTCGAAGTCAAACCCGTAAAGGTTGAATGGACAGAGCTGGAAAAGAAAGCCGCCAAAATGATCCCCAAACCCACGGCAAAGGTTAAAGAGAAAGGATACAGAGGTTACATGGAGTTCGTCAGAAAGGTTCCCAAAGAAGAGAACAAAAAGTATCCCTACAGCCGGGGAGATATCGGCAGCACCAGCGAACTCCAGTGCCTGATTGACGGTAAGCGGAGTGTCCTGGACATCAAACACATGCTCGATGCACAGTATTCGAGAGAATCCAAGCTGCAGAGCGTTATCAATTACATCCAGATCTTGAAACTGGCTGGACTGGTTGTGATGTAGCGGTTTTTTACATTTTCTGTAAAGTAAATGTCATTGCGAGCGAAGTGTGGCAATCTCACATTTTAATTCACTTCACGATATCGAGTAGCTCAATTTCATACACAAGGGTTGTGTTCGGAGAGATGACAAACCTCTTCTCTCCTTTTTTCTCCCTGGCGTAGAATCCGCCTGTTCCATAAGCGAGGTGAGCCGGGAAGATTACAATTCTTTTCTCACCCTTTCTCATATCCATCAAGGCTGCGTCCAATCCCGGATTAACGCTACTTTTCCCCACTTCGAATATAAATGGTTCGGCTTCTCCAGCGGGCACTGGTTTTCCTTCTTCCGTAGAGCTTGAAAACATTCTCCCATCCAGAAACTGGCCTGTATAGACGACTTTGAGTTTTGTTCCGGTTTCTTGTTTATCGCCTTTTCCTTTTTTGACTATGATGAATTTTGACCCGTTTTCTGCCTCGATGGCTCCTGGCCAGTTTCTTTGAATGATCTTTGCTTCTGTCCGCTTTTTCCTTTCCTCCTCTTTTTTGACTCTCTGCTCTGCCATTTTGATGAGCTTCTGGAAGGAATCGGTGTCGGGCTTGAATTCTTCGGCCTCTCTTCCGACTCTGACAATCTTAACACTCTCGATGACATCTCCCTGCACAATGTTGTTCACCACATCCATACCTTGGATCACATGACCGAACACGGTGTAATCGCCGTCGAGATAAGACCTGTCGCTCAGGGTGATGTAAAACTGGCTGCCGTTTGTGTGCGGCCCTCCGTTGGCCATGCCCAGGACGCCGGCCCGGTTATGGGACAATCCAGGATAGATTTCATTGGGATAGACATATCCGGGGCCGGTCTTATCCGTGCTAAACGGTGCCCCGGCCTGGATCACATGGTTGGGAACCACTCTGTGAAATCTGGTTCCGTTATAATAAGGGACTCCATCAGGCAGAGCAGAATTCTTGATCATTCCCTCAGCAAGCCCCACAAAATTGGCTGTTGTCATCGGCACCTTCTTGAATTCGAGGATGAGCACGATTAAGCCTTTATTCGTGTTCAACTCGGCATAGATTCCCTTGGCATATTTTTCCTCAGTGCTGTTCGCGCTCACCGTGACACTCGCAGTGCACATCCAGACAATAAGGATTACAAATGCCTTGAGTTTCATTCCTGGCCTCCTGCGAAACAAAGATTGGATTTGATTACAAATGGGCATTTTTTCTGGTCATACGATTGTTCATTCTCAATCGGTTAATGAATAGTGTCGTTCCCTGGTAAAAAAACACTTAATTGACGATAAAAGGTTGCCGTGTTATTCATGCATATAACTGAATAGTAAAATAACACTTATGGACTGTGGAAGGCAACAGGGGAGATTGAGCCGATTGAGATGAGAAACAGAGTTAAGTTCCTGGAATGAGATTCAGATGAGTCCTTGACATTAGAATTTGGATTTTTGTATATCTGTTTCACCGATAAGAAAGTAAAGCCGTATCGCTTGTCTCTATCCTTTTTTGGAGGGATACAATGAAAAATCACATTCGGCCTATAAGGAGGAGGAAGTTTTTAAAGGCAGGAATCGGAGTGAGTTTGTTGGCTGTCTTTCCGCTCAAAAAGCTTTTTCCTTTTGCTGTTTTTTATCCCAGTCAGCCTCATGAGCTCAACAACTGTCGCTCCGTACGGTTTCAGGAGAGAATTTACGAAATATCCCTGAAATACGGAGGCGAATTTGCGGGAGTGAAACCCGAACGAAGGAGGAATAGTCATGGCTGTGTTTGAAATGGAAAGCTGGCGTGTTAAAGAAGGAAAAGAAGAAGAGCACAAGAAGGCGCTTCGCGGCTGGCTCCAGTGGGTCAATGATCACCGGGAGCTTTTCAAGGAATGGAAGAGTGTCCGCTATTTTGTCAAGACCATAGCCGGAGAGGAATCTGATCGCCATTTTATTGTCTGGGAATATGAAAGCCTTTCAGCCTTTGAAGCGTACAAGATGAGACGAGCGGATTACAAAGGCCCCTATGCTGAGTACAAAAAGAACGATCCCTATCACATGGGTGTGTTTGACCACAGCAGTATGCGTGTTGAAGTGTGGAAGGATGTGGACCGAGACCTCTGGATCGAGTAATTTCCAGGCAAACAACGGGCTGCAACCATATTATCGGGATTCAGATTTAGGCATTCACCAGCCTTCCTTTCATCATAACTGGTACCTGGAGAGAGTTTAGGTGAAATACCAAACCGGAAATTTTTACGTTGCTAAGAACCGGAAGTTTTCACTTTGCCTTGACAGGTCATTTTCTCATCGTTTGACCGCATCCAGGGCCTGTGTTATAAGGAACTAAAGAAGTCAGCGACTGGAAAGAAGATAAGAAATGTTGTTTTTTTGTCATCCTAAATGGGAAATCTAAGCGTAATAAGTAATGGAAGGGGAATCGGAATGAAAAATCGAAGAATAAGAAAGCCTGAAATTCCAGTTTTACTCTTATTTACTCTTTTCCTTATGTTTATATTATATGGCTGTAAAGAGAGCGGAATCACAACCGAGATCATCGACGGCATGAAGCACGTGCACAATCCGGCCGAGCCTCTTAAAGGCAGAATCGATCTGGAAGTGGAGGAGATTTTTAGGATTGATCCTATGGAAATTGATGCTGAAGATTTTATTATCTTCAGAGGATTCTGGAAAGATCCTTCCGGGAATATCTACTTTTATGACTTGAAGACAATCAAAGCCTTCCAGTTCAACAGCGACGGGAAATTTCTCGGCTCCTTCATCCGGAGAGGGCGGGGACCGGGCGAGTTTCCTCAGTACACCGGAGTTCATTTCGCTTTTGTAAGAGAAGGGGAAATCTGGGCAATGGGAGGATTCAAGATCTCCAGGTTTGATATGGATAGGAATCTTTTGGGAGAGTACAAGTTGAGCGGTTCTTACAGTCCCATCACATTTATTGATGAAAACAGCTTTATGGGTAAACGCAGGCAGGTTAAAGAGGAGGATGGGGAGATACAAAATTGGGATATAGTTTCTCTCGTGGAGATAGTTTCTGGTGAAAAAGATAATATCCTGACTGATTTCTTCAAAGCCAAAAACGTGGGCATGATCCGAGTGGGGAAATCTGCATTTGCAGAGAGCTGGGCCACTCCCAGGCTATATTGCGTGTGTGATGATCACATGAACCGGGTTTATGCGGCGTTAAACACAGAATACAAAGTCTCTGTGTATGAATTGGATGGGAAGACGGCTCATGTTATTGATAGAGAATATAATCATATCTCGCTCACTCTCAAAGAAAAAAATGACATTATAGTGAGTATATTTGAGAGGCCCGTTGATTATATTGTCAAAGGCTACCCGGATAAGCTCTGTGCCATAAGAGCCCTCAAGCTACTTCCCAGAGGTCACATAGCCGTTTATTCGATCTCAGGAATACAAGAATACACTATCGACGTCTATGACCCGGAAGGGAAATTTCTTTATATTTTAAACCCTCCCGAAGGGCTTCCTCTGGAAGATGCCGAATTTTATGAACACGGTTTCGGGCTTAAAGAAGAGAAGGAAGACCGCGATGTCTATGTGGAATACAGAGTAAAGAATTTGCCGGAGATATTCGGGGACAGATAAAAAATCGCTGTCTGATTCCGAACAAGAACCATGTTTTATGACTGAAACCATAAAAAAATGAATTCAGCCAAGTCTGTCAATGGAGGAAAAAGAGAATTACAGAAAGGTTACAGCAAAAGGGAGGAGTACAATGCGTTTGATGAAAATTATAGTCATTTCTGTTATCGCATTATTCATGGTGAATTGCCTGGTGACGTCTATTCATCCTTTGTATACTGAGAAAGATCTCGTTTTTAAGCCAGAGCTGTTGGGTACCTGGGAAAACGATGAATTATGGACATTCGAGAAGATGGGAAAAAATGCGTATGAGTTGACCATTAAAGAGAGCTCTGAATCAGAAGGAATAAAGGAGCGCGAAGAGACAGGTATCTACGAAGCTCATCTGGTCAAGCTTGAGAGGTTTCTTTTCTTGGACCTCTATCTTTTCTTGGACCTCTATCCTGATGAGAGAAAAATTGAAGAATACGAGGATGAGATTCATCTGGTTCCAGTCCATTCTATTTGGAGAATATGGATTGAAAAAGATGTTATGCGTCTGGCCTGGCTCGCCAATGACTGGCTTGAGGAGATGATTGACGGAAATAAAGTTGAAATCGCTCATGTGCGCCTTGAAGATAGAGTTGTCCTCACTGCCCCGACTAAAGAGCTCCAGAAGCTTGTTTTGAAATATGCAGAGGATACAGATGCATTCCCTGAACCGGATGAATTCCACCGGGTGAAGAAAGAATAGATTGTATCAGAGGGCTTAGAACTGAATAGAGTCAACTGGCTGGCTTTGTGTCGTTTCCATAAACATTCCCTTTCATCCTAAATTCCATACCCAAAGGATTCATATTGTTGAAGTTTTTGAGGTCTGACCTGAAGTTCTGAAGTTCAACTGACCCGACCAAAGTCGTGTTTTTTGATAACCCGACTTTCGTTGGTAGTCATCCTTGCCTCATTTTCGTATATATCTATAGAGAAATGAAATTTGAGTGAAAGAGTCATTCGACAGATGAAAAAAGAAATTAACATGAATGCAAAAAGAAAGCGCTCCTGTCTTTGAGCTTATCTCCTGGCATGCTTCGATTATTTTTTTTGATTTTATACATGAGGATGATATGATATAAAATCAGAAAGTGATAGAAAACATGAGCCATTTACTTCAAATTACGGATTAAATAGAAAAATGGTCGGAAAAGAACTTAAACACTTCAAGATCGAAAAGCTCCTCGGCAAGGGAGGAATGGGAGTGGTCTACCGTGCCCGCGACGTCCGTCTGGACAGGCCGGTGGCTTTAAAGGTGCTCAGGTCTGACTTGACCGCGAATCCGGACCGGAGAAGGCGTTTTCTCCAGGAAGCCAAAGCGGCCTCTGCAGTTACACACCCATCAATCGCCCAGATCTATGATGTTGACGAAATCGAAGGGACGACATTCATCGCCATGGAGTTCGTCGAGGGACAGACAGTCAGTCAATTGATCGATAAACGCGAACTGGATCTGATCGGGTCGATTGAGATTGGTCTGCAAGTGGCTGAGGGATTGAGTAAAGCCCATGAAGCGAACATCGTCCACCGGGATATTAAATCCGACAACATCATGGTGACTCGAGACGGACATGCGAAGCTTCTCGACTTTGGACTGGCAAAGCTGCTTGACCCTGTCTCGGCCGATGAAGAGAGCGACGTTCAGGACCTGAAAGAGACCGAGACTTTCTCTCATACCCAGCCCGGAACCGTAATGGGCACAGCCGCCTACATGAGTCCGGAGCAGGCACGCGGCCTGCCTGTCACTCAGGCCAGTGATGTCTTCTCGATGGGAGTCGTTTTGTATGAGATGGTGACCGGGGAATTACCCTTTAAAGGGGAGACTCCGCTCGACACCATGCATTCCATCGCCTTCGATGAGGCACGTCCTGTCACATTCATCCGCAGGAATCTTCCGCCTGAGCTCCATCGAGTCGTATCCCGCTGCCTGCGCAAGAAGCCTGCGGACAGGTACAAGAATGCACGCGCTCTTGCTGCAGATCTGAAGAAGTTGAAAAATGACATTGAATCCGGGATTCAGCGTTCGCTTCCTGCAGGGGAAAGGGTTCTCATGTTCTTCGAGGGTGTAAAGGCCTCACTGCCCTTCGGCCCCACAGGAATCGCCATTTTCATTATTGGTCTGGCTTTGGCTGGATTATTAATTTTCACAAAGATAGAAGCTGGCGCTCTGGTTGGTCTCGGTGTGATCGGCCTTTTCGCCTACCGCTACATCCGCAACAGGAAGAACCGGATGCTCAAGCGTTTCACCTCGAAGATTTCGAAATTTCCGGAAGTGCAAGCCATTGTCAGGCGGGATGACCATATTACAGTTATTGTCCATGAAGCCAAGGCGAAAACCTACATCCGTATCAACAGCCTGGTCGATTTGGTGAATAAGAAGTTGTATTTCGGAAGGAAAATCGAGGCTTCGGTGCGTGATGACCTTTCTCCCGAGGAGTTCCAGCACATCCTCCGAAAACCCAGCGTCACCTATGTCCGGGATGACATTGTCCTTAAACCGACGACTGAGCTAAAATCAGAAGAGAATAAATAGGTCTGGAAAAAGGGGACAGGCCCCTTTTTTCCCTTTCTTTAGATCTTAATTTATCTTGCCTTCTTCGAAATAAAAAAATTTCTTGAGTTACTGAAGTGACTAAGGTCTGATCCCATTCACACATTCACAGTTGGAATTCTTCCTGGTATTTGGGAGCGCTCACTCTCCATCCATCCTTGGAACGGATGTAATCGGACAAACTCAAGATCGATTTTTCTTCGCCATGGGTGAGGAACACACGTTGGGGTGGACTCTTGAAATGGTTGAGCCATCGCCTCAGATCGGTCCTGTCCGCGTGGGCGGAAAATCCCAGGATCTGCTCAATCCTCATCCGCACCGTATAATGCTGACCGTGAATTCTCACTTCCGGTTTTCCATCCAGGATCAGCCTGCCCAGCGTGCCGGCTGCCTGGTACCCGACAAACAGCAGAGTGGATTCCGGACGGGTGATGTTTCTTATGAGATGATGTTTGATGCGACCTCCAGTGATCATCCCCGAGCCGGCCATGATGATGGTTGAACCTCTGATTTGATTGATGGCCTTGGAGGCTTCAACCGATTGCACTAGCCTCAATCCCGGAAAGTCGAAAGGTGACTGGCCCTTCCTGAATAGCTCCAGAGTCTCTTTATCGAAAAACCTCTTGGATCGTTTGAAAACCTTTGTGATTTCAACGGCCATAGGGCTATTCAGGAATGTCATGAGATACGGAATCCTTTTTTCCCGCGCTAGACGGCTGATATGGAACAGAATCTCCTGGGCGCGTTCGATAGCAAATGTCGGGATGAGAATGTTTCCACCGGCCTCCACCGTTTCATTGACAACCGCGCACAGCTTTTTATCCACATTTTTGGGGTCATCATGCTCGCGGTTCCCGTATGTGGACTCCATGACCACATAGTCGGCTCTGTCGAAATATGTCGGATCTTTCATGAGAGGCTTATCCCACTGCCCGATATCTCCGGAGAATATAATATTTCTCTTTCCTTTCTCATTGTGGACGATGATTTCGATCATGGCCGAACCCAGGATATGGCCGGCATCATGGAAACACACTTTTACCTGGCTGTTTAAATCGATATATTCGTTGTAAGACACATCCTTTAATAGAGGCAAACACCGCTTTGCATCCTTGACTGTGTAAAGCGGGATTTCTGGATAAGCGCTCTTTCTCCCTTCCTTTTTGTGCCGTTTTTTCTTAAAAGCGGCATCTTCTTCCTGTATCCGGGCAGAATCCAGGATAACAATCGGGAACATCTCTAAAGATGCAGAGGTGGCCAGGATGTCTCCAGAAAATCCTTCCTTGACAAGCTTTGGGATGAGTCCGGAATGGTCCAGATGCACATGCGTCAGGAGAATATAGTCTATTTGATTCGGAGGAACCGGAAAACGCTCCCAATTTCTGTAAGAGAACTCGCGCTCCTGAAACAGGCCGCAATCCACCAGGAGCTTCAATCCACCGGCTTCCAGAAAATACGCGGACCCTGTCACCTGAAGCGTGGCACCCAGGAATTTTAGTTTCATGGCATTCTCCGAGTTTTTAACAATTAAGCTGCAAAATTTATCAGGTTCGTTGAAAAATGTCTATAGAGTGAGGAATGTAGTCAGATTTGAGTAACTTCAGTATTTTGTTTTTTCCATTATTATTAGAATCTTAATTTAACATACCTTCCCTGAAACAAGATAATTGAGAAATGGCTAATGTCTACGCCTGAAATGGCTGAAGTGACGAAGGCCTGACCCCGATTCACCTCCAATTCACTACGAAATAAGAAAATTTCTTGAGTTACTGAAATTACTAAGGTCTGACCCCGATTCACTCCGATTCAATAAGTTGACTCTTTTTTTGGGAATTGATATTCTTTTCCCAACTCAAATAGAGGGAAAAGAGTGACCATTAAGTGCCCCAAATGCCAGTTTGACAATCCCGACGAAACCCTTTACTGCGGGAAGTGCGCCGCACCGCTCAAGCCGGCTGAAGAAATCCCCGGTTCTCCCACACAAACTCTCGAGACACCCGTGGAAACATTAAAAAGAGGAACCACTTTCGCTGACCGCTACGACCTCATCGAAGAGCTGGGCACAGGAGGCATGGGCAAGGTCTACAAAGCCTACGATAAGAAGATCGAAGAGGAAATCGCTTTAAAGATACTCAGGCCTGATATTGCAGCGGATGAGAAAACCCTGAGCCGCTTTTCCAACGAGTTGAAGATGGCTCGGAAGATTGTCCATAAGAATGTGGGCCGCATGTACGACCTCAGCGAGGCCGGAGGAATCCATTTCATCACCATGGAGTATGTGCCTGGGGAGGATCTGAAAAGCTTTATTAAGAGATCCGGCCAGCTGACTGTGGGAAAAGCCCTCTCTATCGCCAAGCAAATCTGCCGGGGTTTAGCTGATGCGCATGAGCTGGGCATCGTTCACCGGGATATCAAACCTCAGAATATCATGATCGACAACGAAGGCAACGCCCGGATCATGGATTTTGGCATTGCCCGCTCCATTCAAGCTGAGGGATTGACAGCCGAGGGAACAGTGATCGGGACTCCGGAATACATGTCTCCTGAGCAGGCAGAGGGAGAAGAGACAGACCAGCGCTCGGACATCTATTCTCTCGGGGTGATTCTTTTCGAGATGCTGACCGGAAAGATTCCCTTTGAGGGAAAAACGCCCATCAGCATCGCCATGAAGCACAAGAGCGAAACTCCACCGCATCCAAAAGAGATCAATCCGCATATTCCGAGTGACCTCAACTGGCTGATCCTGAAATGCATGGATAAGGATAAGGCCAAAAGGTTTCAATCGGCTGAAGAAATTCTTATCGAACTGGGAGAGACAGAGGAAGGGATACCCGCACTGGAGAGGAAGGTGGCCAAGACAAGAGTCGGTCTGGAAGTCCGGATGAGGCGCATTCGGCCTTATCTGATTCCGGCAGGAGTGGTTCTGGCCGCCGTGGTTATCGTCCTGTTGGGAATTTTATTATTCAGCAAAGGCGGGCCAACAGAAGAGGAGCTCGACGCTGGGATTGCCCCTGGAATTAAGTGGGCCAACTCGATTGCCGTCCTCCCTTTCAGGGATTTCAGTTCGTCTCAAGACCAGGAAGCGTTCTGCGATGGCATGACCGATGCTCTTATCGGAAGACTGTCCAGGATAGAAGGCTTAAAAGTCATTTCCTTGACTTCGGTGATGAACTACAAGAATCCGGACCGCAACATTAAAAGTATTGGACAAGAGTTGGGTGTCCAAACCATTCTCGAAGGAAGCTTACAGAGGGAGGGGAATAGAATCCGGATCAATACCCAGCTCATCAACGTGACAGACGATTCTCACCTCTGGTCGAATAACTATGAACGGGAGCTCGAGAGTGTGTTTGCTGTTCAGGATGACATTTCTCAATCCATCGCCGACGCGATGAAGCTGAAGCTTTCTCTTGAAAAAGGGCGTGGACAAGAAGGAGACATGCCCAAAAGCCTGGAGGCCTATGAATATTACACCAAGGGAATGCATTTCACAAAGAGTAAGTATATCATCACCTTTCAGGAGGAGGACTTTAAGGCCGGAAAGGAGATGTTTGAGAAGGCTATCGAGCTCGATCCCGAATACGCTTCAGCCTATTTTGGCCTCACCTGGGCCTACGAACATCATTACCACGTCACAAGAGATAGGCGGGATCTCGAACAAGCCAAGGAATATTGTGAGACGGCCCTTCGATTAGACCCTGATTCAGCTCAATCGATTGCAATGAGAGGATATTATTATTATGAATATGATGGTGATTTTGATCAGGCCTTTCAGGCTTTACAAAGAGCCCTGGAGATCAATCCGAATATAGGAGTCGTCAATTTTTTAACAGGGGCTTGTTTGCTGTATCATGGATTATACCATCAAGCCATTCCGTACTTTCTGAAATCGATGGAACTCGACCCCTATTATTTTTGGACCCCTTATAAAATAGGCACGTGCTACATGAACATCGGAGAATCTGAGAAAGCGGCATCCTATTTTGAGAAATACTTCGAGCTGGCACCTGTCGTGCTCATATTCCCGGGCCGATATATTGCCCTTAATATCAAGATGGAGAAATTTGATGCGGTTGAACAATTGATCGCCAGGACAGAAAAAAGTCACCCGGATTACTCACTTCTTCCTTACTGTAAAGCACTTTTGCTGGCTGCCAGGGGGGAGAAAGAAGAGGCTCTTGCTCTGCATAGAAATTCAGAAGTGTATGCGCTCTTGAACATGAAGGATGAGGCACTGGAGAATCTCGACAAAGAGATCAGGGGTGAGGTGAGAATTCCCCATGTTTATTATTATTTCCTGCTCAACAATCCCTTCTATGACAATCTGCGCGGTGATTCCCGCTTCAAGAAGATCGTTAAAAGAGAAAAGAAGCTCTATGAAGCAGAGTTGAAAAAATATTCTTATTTGAAATAATGGTGGTCAAGGGAAAATAGGCCATGGAATGTCCCAAATGCCACTCTGACAATCCGGAAGACAGCGGTTTCTGCAGTAAATGCGGTACACAGCTTCCTTCCTCTGAAAAAAGCCCTGCTTCTCCTACCGAAACTCTCGAAATTCCAACCAAAGAATTAACCCGGGGAACCACTTTTGCCGGGCGTTACGAAATCATCGAAGAACTGGGAAAAGGAGGGATGGGCAAAATCTACAGGGTCGAGGATAAGAAGATCAAACAGGAGGTCGCCCTGAAACTCATCAAGCCGGAGATCGCTTCGGACGAAAAAACAATCGAGCGATTCAGCAACGAGCTGAAAACCGCACGGATGATATCTCACCGCAACGTCTGCCGCATGTTTGACCTGAGTGAAGAAAAGGGGATTCACTACATCACCATGGAGTACGTTCCCGGAGAGGATTTGAAGAGTTTCATCAAAAGAGCCAAACAATTGACTACAGGGACAGCCATTGGCATCGCCAAGCAGGTCTGTGAGGGGCTGGTTGAGGCTCATCGCCTGGGAGTTGTCCACCGTGATCTCAAACCCCAGAACATCATGATCGATAAGGAAGGGTATGCCCGCATAATGGATTTCGGGATTGCCCGTTCTCTTAAGACAAAAGGAATAACTGGGGCAGGTGTGATGATCGGCACTCCAGCGCTCGGATATCTATTCGCTGGGAGTTATCCTGTATGAGATGGTGACCGGCCGAGTGCCGTTTGAAGCAGAGACGCCTTTTGCTGTAGGTGTAAAACAAAAGAGTGAGACACCTAAAGACCCCAAGGAGCTGAACTCTCATATTCCTGACGACCTCAATCAGTTGATACTCAGATGCCTGGAAAAAGATAAGGAACAAAGGCCCCAGAGTGCCGGAGAACTGAGCTCCGAACTCGAAAGTATTGAGCAAGGTATACCAACGACAGACATCGAGGCACCCCGACGAAAACCTACTACCTCGAAAGAGATCACGGTTACGGTCCAGAGGCGTTGGATTTATTTTGCGATTCCTGTTGTCCTCATCATTGTAGCTGTGCTGGTTATTCTCCTTCTCAAAGGTGGGAAAGATATTTTTCTTCCCGAAAACAAAATGCTCGTGGTCCTGCCCTTCGAGAACCTCGGGCCTCCGGAGGAGGGGTATTTTGCCGACGGAATTACGGATGAGATCACAAACCGTCTGTCATTTCTCCACGGATTGGATGTGATCTCCCGCACCAGCGCCATCCAGTACAAAAAGACCGATAAAACCATCAAGAAAATCAGAGAAGAGCTGGACGTGGATTATGTGGTTACTGGCACCGTCAGCTGGGATAAGAGTGCCGGTGAACAAGGCCGCGTCCGCGTTTCACCGCAGCTTATCCGGGCCTCTGATGATACACAACTCTGGTCAAATAAGTATGAACGGGATATGCAAGGTATTTTTAATGTCCAGTCTGAAATCGCTGAAGAAGTAGTCAAACAGCTGGACCTCACCCTGCTCGCACCTGAACGCCAGGCGTTGATGGCCAGACCTACGGAAAACCTTAAAGCCTATGATTATTTCCTCCGCGGAATCGACCACCGGAATAAAGGAGATTTGTATGTCGACTCAAAAGAATATTTGCGTGCTGTAGAGATGTTTGATAAGGCTGTTGAGTTAGACCCGAACTTTGTTCTTGCATATATCCAGCTTTCGGAAGTTCATTCCTGGATTTATCATCAAGGATTTGATCAAACAGAAGAACGGTTGGCTAAATCAAAGACGGCTTTAGATAAAGCGCTCGAGCTTCAACCCGATTTGCCAGAGGCAAAGAAAGCTTTAGGGGATTATTATTACCGAGGATTCCGGGACTACGACCTGGCTCTGGAGTTATACGAGTCTGTTCAGAAATCTCGACCCAACAGTTCACCGGCTCCGATCGGATGGATCCTCAGGCGTCAAGGGAAATTAGATGAGGCGCTGGAAGTACTGATGAAAGCTTACAGACTGAACCCGCGTTCTCCGGACTTGATCAAGGGAATCGCGAATACTCATTCATTCATGCGCAGATATGAGGAGGCCGATAGATGGTATGACCGGGTGCTCTCTATTAGTCCCGACGAGGTCCGAGGAAAAATTTATAAAGTAATAAATTCGTTTCACATGACGGGGAATTCTCAAGAGGCGAGAGCTATCTTGCAGACGTTCCCACCCTTACCCATCACTGATTTAGCATGGATAACCGTGGAGATGGCCGATCGGAACTACGAGAAGGTTCTGGAAATGCTGGACTCCATTCCATTTGATGACTTTGAACTTCAGGATTTATATTTTAATAAAGACCTTGTCTATGCCTCTGTTTATTATGCGCAGAATAAACCTTCCCTGATGGAATCATACGCCAACTCCGCTCGAATGGCTCTGGAGAAACGGATGAGTGAACATCCTGAAGATCCTAGATTCCACACTGACCTCGGCAAAGTCTATGCTTTTTTGGGTCGAAGAGAGGAAGCCATTCGGGAGGGCAATCAGGCCGTGAAACTCCTGCCTGTTTCGAAAGATGCATTCGCTGGACCAGGATATGTTCTGGATTTAACTCAAATTTTAATTTTCGTCGGAGAATACGAAGAAGCCATTGATAAGTTAGAATACTTGATGTCCATTCCAGCTGGACAAGATATTTCTGTGAATACGCTGCGATTCAGCCCAGAGGTTGATCCCGTCCGCGACCATCCCCGATTCAAGCGCCTGATCAATAAATATTCAAAATAAAGTTTTGAGATTTTGGGGTCAGACCTCACTCTGCCGAGAAACTCCACCTGGGCCCTGGTAATTGGTAACGATTTTAAGGTTATTCCAAGAGAGAAACTGAATACATTAATTAATGTTGGAGACGCTTTTTCAAGATTATAAACGAAATTATCCCTACAACCAGAAGAAGAGCGGCAAGTAAAATCACTTTTTTAAATACAGAAGCATATATGATTTTATCAGAATGTCCTGTGACGACAAAACCTGCCCAGTAATAGGGATGAGAGAGCACACCCGAGTCTATCATTTCAATCTTGGTTTTTTGCAGGGCATCCATGATCGATTTCGATGCGCGAAGATGGAGATAATACCGTTCCATAAACTGTGAAGTGGCCTGGTCATGCACCGCCCATAAACTGATAATGGCCGACGAGGTACCTGCGTGGAAAAAAGCTCTGCTCAACCCGACTATTCCCTCTCCCTTAATGAACTGGCCCAGCCCTGTCTGGCATGCAGAAAGAGCCACTAGATCAGAGTTCAATTCGAGGTTAAATATCTCTCGCATCTGAAGGATTTCATCCTCGGCTGAAACATTGCCCACTGAAAAAACGATGTGAGACCGGGCGGGTTTATTGTCGTCGATGATACAGTGTGTGGCGAAGTGGAGAATCCTGTAAGGCCTGAGGTCGAGTTTTTTAAGCTGTTCCTCGGTTGCCTTATCTCTTTTAAAGACATCTATGGCCTGCTCTCTAAAAAGACTTGCGATCTTATCTATCTCCAGACCGCTGTATTGGAGCCTGGAAAACTGAGAAGCGATGTCAGAGGGAGTAGTTTTTAATTTGTCTCCTGCATCCGTTCTCTCTTCCTCAGGGCCAAAATAAGGGTCCCCGAACGCAAGGAGGTCTTTTTGGGCTTTTTGCTTTCGGGCACCTTCACGCTCGATAATCTCACGAAGAGAAGATATGGAAGGCGCATAAGATATTTTGTAGTCTTTTATCAGCCAGCGGCGACTATCTTCCTGGATAAGCAGCGTTTCGAACGGGAGATAATGAAGTATGCCGTTCGGGATAAAGATTATTTTTTTAAACTTTCCGTCCAGCCCTGGAGAGACAAGAGTTTTAAATAGCTCGTGGCCGAGGCTGAAATCGTTGTTGGCTCTGTCCGCAATGGCTTCCAGATAAGCTCTCACCTGCAACCGGATCTTTTCGGCCGGGGGCAGAGGAAAGATTTTAAGGTTATTTTTCGTGATGACGAACGCATAGGAATTTGTCTCTCCCAGGGAATACTCAAAAAATGCTGTCCTGGAGTCGAGCATGTGTCTTTGAGCTTCCTCGAGAGAGATGATCTGAGGGTATTTGAGGTTGGAGTAGGCGGGACTCGACATTCTTATTTTTCTCTTCAGAGCTTCCAGTTGTTCTTCGCTCTGACTGAGCTTATCCATAATGTCCTTTTCTTTTTCCGGGTCCAAACCGGGTTTAAAAAGTTCGGAGTTCAGGTCGGATATCTCTTTCATCAATTCGTCTTCTCGATCGAGAAGCTCCCTGTCGACACCGTGGGTGATGTTCACCTGAGAGACTTCAAGCTCGGCGAGAAAAGCCCGGGCCTTTGCCCTTTCGAGAAAATGGAAAGCCTCGCTGTCATAAGATTTTTCAGGCGCAAGTCTGGACATTTCGAACAACAGGTTGATTGTGTTTTGGTAGGCTTCGAGTCTATAATTTTGCAGCGCATCCTGATAATCGCCTTTTTTCATGTACGCGTTGGCGATCTCGAAGTGAGCTTCCCAGAGAAGATATTCTTTTCCTGTCGGAGATGCAGTATCAATGGCTTTCTGGCAGTGTTGTATCGCCTGATCATAGTTTTCCTGCCTGGAGTAAACGATTCCTATGTTGATGAGAATATTAGCGGTTTCTTCGTCGTCTTCATACTCTTCTGCTTTAGCCAGGGCTTGATTGAAGTATTTCAGGGCTTCGGGATAGCGTTCGAGATCAATAGAGACAAATCCCATATTGTTTAAGGCCTCTATTTCCGTTTCGACCTCC